>Ga0209474_10000143_pt1 | contig 85531 bp, 68 predicted proteins | sample GraSoiAngelo_145_FD_185902 | JGI IMG/M metagenome (GOLD analysis project Ga0209474, IMG submission 185902) | Grasslands soil microbial communities from the Angelo Coastal Reserve, California, USA - 14_1009_05_20cm (SPAdes) (version 2) | ecosystem: Environmental > Terrestrial > Soil > Grasslands...
AACGAGACCACGTTAGCGCCATGGAAATACTCAGGCTCGGACTGAGCCTTCAAGACGTAACGAAACCTGATGTAAGGGTATGCGTGTCTTGAGAAGCCGCCTCCTTCACGAGGCGGAGTATGTCACTTCTTTTGGCAATCTCAGAAGTTAACCTGAGTTACCTCCTGCGGACATTTCGCTCCCAGGCCGTACGGGATGTGGCTAGGCTGGCTAGGCCGGCATGTACTCTCGAGCCCGCAAGCAGTTAGAGAACTCGGATGAGGTACACGTCCATGCATTCGTTCTTGACGTGCACTTTTCCAGAACAACCGTTCGGGTACGCCATGTTGCTGTCGAACACGATGTACTTGCCGTCGCGGCTGATCGCCGCGCGGGGCGTCGCCCAGTAGCCTTCGGCGCTCCGCGAGCGGGCTTGAGCCAAGCGATAGACCGCGCCCCCGTCCACGCGCGCAAGAATGATCTCGTCTTCGTAGAGCAGCCAATTACCAGCAGATGGCGTCTGGAACCTTTCGTTGTTGCTGAAGAGTTCAGGCCCAGGTTTCCGTTCATCAAAAAATGAGAGCGCCGCCCAAGGCTGAACTTTGCTGCCGCGATAACTCACATGCCAGGCAGGCTGTTTGTCGAGTAAGCAAACAGCGGAGTTCATGTCATTTTGTTGCCTTACGTCGAGGCCCCATCCACTCGGGCAAGCATTTTTGAGAGGCTTTAGAGTCTGGGAGTTGTTTGCTGCGATGAATACGGGATTCCCAGCCAAGTCGTAACCCGTGTCGTAATGATTGGTCGCATCTTGCAAGTGGACCAGCGCGGTTCCGTTCCACAAGCGGACGCCTTCTTCCTTGCCCGGCCCGTCGCCAGCGAATTGGATGCTCAATTGATGGTTAGCCGCGAGCAGCAACTTGTGAACGCAGCCAGGCTGCGGCGCTTCGGTGATTTCGCCGTTGATTTTGCATGCGGTTGTGTAAGTCGAAGTCTTCTCTTGTTTGCTCAACGACCAAACGAAAACATCCATGGTGGCATCGGAATTTTTCCCAACCAGCGCGACATGGTCACCGTCCTGTGATAAGTCTGCCGCGTCCGGCAAGACAATTCCGTTGTATTCCCTGAATGTGTGGAGTACGACGTTCTTGACGGAGTTCCCGCTGATCGTCGCTTTGCGCAGGGTATTCCCTAGCGCGTAATAGAAGACATTTCCATCCGAAGCGTCCCATACGGGGTGCCCGTTACTCATGTTCGGCATCTTGTGTGCGGGAACCGCGACTTTTCCATCCAAATCCTTGACGCGCCATGCCCCGTTATTGGAATAAATCAGAATCCGTGTGTCAGTCGCGTTGACGGGAGAGAGTGTCGAATAATAATGAAGGAAACTCAGGTGGTCCCCACCAGGAACTTCTTCCCTGCTGCCGTCTGTGAGCCGTTTCACTGAACAGCCAAAGACTGGGTCCGCATAGCTTTCTCCGACGCTTGGGGGAGCGAACGAAGACCAGTCTGGCGGGATGTGAATCTCTCCATCGTCACGCTGTCCGCACAAGAGGACTTGTGTTTCGGGCTCCAGGGCGAGGCTCCGGGTTCGCGACAGGAAAAGCCTAGCGTTCCGACTTGCCACAGAATGGGCAGTGAATCCGACAATTGGAAAGGAACAAAGGATGGCTGTGAAAGATACGAAGCGTACTTTGATCCCCATGACGTTCCTTGAGCACGGTTGGCGACAGGCGCGGCGCGAGCCACTTTTCATCAAACCTGCTTCAGGACTTTTCTTCAATCTGGTAAACACCTGTGGCAGCAACGGAACAGCTACCGTCACGGAAGCCGTCATTCCTGAACGTCAAGCATCCTTGTGAAAGACAAATTCGTTGCAGCCCGACGAATGGGTCGTAACCATGCGAATTAATGTGAAACCACGGTTGTGAACAAACTCGAACACTTCTCCCGGTTTGCTAACTTCGAAAGGATACCCACCGACCCAGTCCACTACGTCTCGCCATGCAGACATTCCTCGACTGGAATTCCCAAAAACTTCTAGAGGCCGCCCGCACAGAGCGCCTTTCAAAATTCGCGACCAGTATTCCCAAACAAAACAGCATGCCGCCATGGGAGGCCTGACGACGCGTGGCGACCGAACGTACAGACTTTTTACGGCGGCCCAGCGGCGGCTCGCACCTCCCTGGTCGTTATAAAGGGCAATAAAAAGCGTCCCTCCGCTCGCGACCAGGTTTAAAGCGTTCTCCACCGCCCGCCACAACGCTCCGGTGTGATGAAGAACACCCCAGGAGTACACGATATCGAATTTGCCCAGCGACTCCAGGTAGGTGACATCCAGCACGGAACCTGCCTCGACCTTCCAATCAGGATCATCCGGGAAATAACGCTGGCGTAATTCCTTCGTGCAGGAAACGGATTGAGGGTCGTAATCGAAAGAATGCACTTTGGCGCCGAGACGGCGAGCCGCAAGGCTGAACAATCCGCTGCCCGATCCGATATCCAGGAAAGTGAGCCCGCGGAGATCGTTCACTTCGAGCATCGAACACAGACTCACTTCGGCCGCTGCAATGCGTTCCGGTGTCAGAAGCTTGAGAAAGCGCTGCCAGTTCTTGCCGAACTCGAAACGCTTGCTTTGTGCGGCCTCATGCACGGGCGTGCGTATGCTGATGGTGTCAGTCTCTGCGGTCACCGGAAACTCCCCACCTTTAACAAAACCGCTCCAACGGCGTCCCGTCAATCCGGTAAATCCCCTAAAAAAGCGGGGCGGCCGAGTTGGCCTCACCCCGCTCGCCCCTTCTTATTTACTGCTGCGATCGAACCTTGTGAAATGCCTGTTTATTTTATTTTGATGACGTAGACATCGATGCAGTTGGTGGCGGTCTGGAAGTTCGCCGGACAGCCACTGTGCGCATAGGCCATGTTGCTGTCAAACGCCAGGTACTTCCCGTCCCGGCTGATCGCTGCTTTCGGCGTCGCGTTGAAGTCTTCGTTGCTCCGCGAATACCCCCGCGCCAACCGGTACACGGAATTCGCGTTGTTGTTCGCGTCGATCCGCACCGCCATGATCTCGTCTTCATACAACAACCACGTGCTCGAACTCGGCGCGGCGTAGTTTGCCGAGTTGTCAAACCACTCCGGCCCCGAACTCCGCACATCGAAGAACGACAGCCCCACCCACGGCTGCTGCGCGTTCCCGCGATACCCTACGTGCCAACTCGGCGGATTGTCCAGCAGGCACACCGCCGATGCCGGATTGTAGATCTGCCGCACATCCAACCCCCACCCGCTCGGACACGGATTGCTCAATCCCGGCGTATAGGTCCCGTTCCCCGACTCGATAAACACCGCATTGCCGCTCAGATCCATACCCCCATCCAGGTGGTTCGTGGCATCTTGCAAAACCAACAGGGGCGAACTCCCCGTCCACAAGCGGTTGCCTTGCTCCGGCCCCGATCCGTCACTGGCAAACTGGACGATCACGTTGTTGTCCGGCGTCTGAATCAGTTTGTGCAAGCAAGCGTTGTTCGGCCCGCCCACCGGGCCCCGGCAACTGGTGGTGTACACCGGCCCCTTCGTGTTGGTCACAAAATCGTAGTCAAACACGTTCTCCGGACTACTCCCGCTCGTGTCTCCTCCCACAATCACCACATGCGCCCCATCCTGCGACACGTCGGTCTCATCCATGAAGTTGATCGCTGCGTATTCGCTGAATTGATGCACCGTCGACGCCGCTACCGCCGACCCGCTGATGGTTCCCTTCATCAGCGAGTTCCCGTTGGTGTAGTAGAACACGCTCACATTCGTGGCATCCCACAGTACCCACGTATCATTCATCCCCGGCATATTCCCGCTCGCTACCACCATATTCCCTTTCAAGTCCGTCACAAAATGCCGATTCCAGCCATCCGCCAGCATCAGGTACGTATCGTTGGCGTTGAACGGCGACACCGTGGCATATCCATGCGTGATCGGCAGGTAAAACGACCCGCTCCAAACCTCGCTCGACACGTCCGTGATGCGTGTGACCGTGCAGCCAAAGGTAGGATCCACGTAGCTTTGACCTTTGCCCGGCGGCACAAAAGTGTTCCAGTCCGTTGGCACGTGGTTGGAACTATCGCCGGACTTCCCGCAGCTTGGCGCCCCGCTGGCGGACTGGGCCAGGCCGCTACCGCTCAGGGAGATGGTCGTAGGAGAATTGCCGGCGTTGCTGGTCGCCGCGACACTGCCGGCGACACTTCCCGCTGCAGTAGGTGCGAAGGTCACATTCAGAGTGGCCGTCTGCCCCGGCGTCAACGTGGCGTTGGCGCTTACTCCACTTGCGCTGTAACCCGCGCCGGAAGTGCTGACGTCCGAAATGGTTACATTGGAATTGCCGCTGTTGGTCAGCGTGACGCCGAGGGAGCTACTAGCACCTTCATTCACACTCCCGAAACTCAAGCTAGTGGGCGTCGCAGTAAGTTGCGAGGTAACGGCGGCTCCCGTACCGGAAAGAGCAATGGTCGTGGGCGAGTTGCTGGCGTTGCTGCTAACCGAGACAGTTCCAGTGACGTTTCCCGCTGCGGTAGGCGCGAAGGTCACATTCAGTGTGGCGGTCTGCCCCGGCGTCAACGTGGCGTTGGCGCTTACTCCACTCGTGCTGTAACCGGTGCCCGAAGTGCTGACGCTCGAAATGGTTACATTGGAATTGCCGTTGTTGGTCAGCGTCACGCCGAGGGAGCTGCCGCCCCCCAGGTTCACACTGCCGAAACTCAAACTGCTCGGAGTCGCACTCAATTGCGAGGTGACAGCGGCACCCGTACCGGAAAGAGCAATGGTCGCGGGCGAGTTACCAGCATCGCTGGTCACCGAGACACTGCCGGCAACGTTTCCCGCCGCAGTAGGCGCAAAGGTCACGTTCAACGTGGCAGTCTGACCCGGCGTCAGTGTGGTGTTGGCGGCGACTCCGCTTGCGCCATAGCCACTGCCAGTGGTTGTCACTCCGGAAATCGTCACGTTGGAATTCCCGCTGTTCTTTAGCGCGAGGCCAAGGAAGCTGCTAGCGCCTACGTTCACACTCCCGAAACTCAAACTGCTCGGAGTCGCGCTCAGTTGCGAGGTGACGGCGGCTCCCGTACCGGAGAGAGCAACGGTCGTTGGCGAATTGCTGGCATTACTCGTAACCGTCAGGCTGCCAGTGAGATTGCCTGCCGAAGAAGGTGCAAAGCGAATTTGCAAAGAAGCACTCTGACCCGCAGGGATCGAAGACAACGGCGTACCCTGCGTTACCGCAAACGCAGATCCGGAAATCTTGGCCTGGGAAACAGTGACCATTGCCGTCCCACTATTCGTCAAGGTCACACTCTGCGTGGCGTTGCTTCCGACGGAGACATTCCCAAAATCAATGCTTGCCGGAGTGGACGAGAGAGTCTTTGAACCGGTGGATTGCGTGTTCACGGTTGTATAGGCAGCACAGCCGGACAAAGTTAAGCATAACAGTATGCCGGTGAGGAAAAGAAGAACTACAGCTAAGACTCGAGAATGCAAACGTATCTGGTCGACTAGGGAATATGTGAATCCCCTCTTTTTTTCTGTCATTAATTTGCCCAATGTGCTGAGCAGCATTGAGGGTAGGTTGCTGCTGTTTTGCCCCACTCCCGCTCACACCACCGTAGGAGGAAAAATCGCTGCGAACCACTGTCGTAAAGGTCAGTTTTGGGTCAGGTGGGGGTAATGTCCGCGTTGTAGGCGCATTACTTACAATGATTACGTAAAAGGTAAACTCCACGAATTCCATGCTAGGAGACGAGAATTCAAAGGGATCTTAGGTCCCCGGATGACGCTCTCCGATCGTAGATCTGGTGGGTATTGTCGGGATATCGGAACTGGAAATAGCCTGGGCGATATCCACTGCCGCATCCAAGAACCTTACAGGGTTGTGCGAAATGCAAGCCTATCCAGCAATGCGTGAAGAGTGCCACCGCGGTACAGCATTGCCCCGATGGTGGTTCCTAGCGTGTTCGTAAGAATGTCAGTGGTGCCGGAATCTCGCATGGGGATGTATACCTGAAGAACCTCGATGGTTAAGCTAAAAACGGCACCCAGGATGATCGTTGCAGCCACCGTTCTTCTGCTTGCCGGCCCCGAAGAGAAGTACATGCAAAAGAAGAACCCGAAAGGAATGAATCCGGCAATGTTCACGAGAACGTCCTGAAGATAGCTCTGGTTAAGATAGAACTCTTTCCAGGGGGCCTTTAAAAGCGGCTTGTAGGGGATATGGAAGCTCTCCGGAATAGTGAGGTCGGGCCCGGAAGCGATCTGATTATGAACAACGTCTCCCGCGCGTTCTTCAAAGGTGTACAGCGCTGCGGGCTGATCGCGATTGATGACCTCTGGCCGCCCGTTCAGCCAAGCAAGGTAGTGGTCCGACACCTGGGCGGGGGTAATTTCGCGGCCGAAAACCGCGACTCCCAGCAACTTTCCCCGCCAGGTGTCGTACACAACAGGAGAGCTGCCCAGGATGAGCTGGCCGGAGACATCCCTAGTCGAGATTTTGAAACTGGAAGACTGTTCGGCAGGGATTCCATCCAGGTACACCGTCGTGCCTTGTGTGCCGGAACTGATCGCCAGGAACCTGCGTTTCCTAGCTTGAAAAGCGTGCGGGACCCACAATGACCTCATCGCCGAGTGACGAAAGCTGGCAAACGGTTCCTCCAAAACCAGCAAATAATCGTAGGCCTGGCGGAGCCGGAATTGCTCCGGGCTGGCACTAAAGGAAAATGCCAGCAGGGCGGCGGAATACCTTTGCTGAGAGGGTTCAAGCCAGACCTCCAGACTGGCGCCGGCGGGTCTTTCGGAACCCGGAAATTGGAACGGGGCTGAACTCAGAATGATGCCAGCTCCGCCGAAGCGGATTCCATTCTCATTGCCTAACCAAGCTACATGGTTCGCAGGGCGCGGGTTGAAGGGCCAAAACGCGGCCACGATCATGGCAATCAAAATGAGCAAACATATTGCTCCAAGGAGCTTTTTCTCGCTTACTCCTGGGAATGCGGGGAAGTTCATCAATCAGGAGTATTCAACGCCTTCCAATGGAAGTCGAGCGGGTAGTTGTGGGAGAAAGCCCCGGGCTTGAACGCTTCAGGGCATCGAGAAATTAATCTCGAGCGCCACCGGTGGTTCCAGTGCCGCTGGAATCGCTGTTTGCAGCGTCCCAGGCTTTCCGCGTCAATTGCGCAATGGGGTGCAGTTTCTTCTGTGCCAGCGATTTGTTCACTGCCGGGAGTTCCTTGGCGGCCAGATTGTCAAATTCAGCATCCACGTCGCCCAATTCCTTCTTCAACGAATCGATGCGTGCCACCTGGTAATCCGTGGGGCGGCCTTCATAGTTCAGCAAGTCGCCGTACAATCCGGTGGTCTTTTCGCGAATGCGCTCTTCGCCGGTAACGGCCCCGCCTTCCTTAGTAGCGACGATTTTCTTGCGCAACTCGTCGACGCTTTGCGAAAGGTCTTGGAGGCGCTTTGCGAAGGCCGCGTCGTTCTTTACTTTGGCGCTGCGATCGGCCAAAGCGTCGCGGACGGTATTGATGCGGTCAAGGTCAAAGCTCATGTCTCCGAGTAAGTTATAAACGCGCATCGCCGCATCCAGCTCCAGCTTGCGATCTTCGAGACTGAATTTTGCACGGGGATCCAGGGTCACCGCGAGTTGCGTGGTATAGGTTTGCGTGCCACGAGTCATCTTCACTGCGTACGTACCAGGTAGGACTCTCGGGCCTTGCGCGGCCTCGAACGCAGCGGTGGCCGCAGGCGGAACGCGGGGCGCTTTCAGCCGCATAGGCCAATCCACGCGGCTAATCCCGCGGCGGCTGTTTGGCGGCAGAGTATCCACCAATTTTCCCTGCGCATCGAAAATCTCAAGCTTCATCTTTCCAAAGATGTGGCGCTTTTTCTGATAGTAGGTGATCACTGCAGCATCCGGTGGATTCGGTCCGGTAAAAACAGCGCTTCCCTCCACCCAGCCACCGTTGGCCACCAGCCTCTGCTGTGCGGGTTTTGCCGAAAGAAAGGCTGCCTCTTGCGTCATGACATCAGGGGTCAGCTTTCGAAGCGGCGTGATGTCGTCGACGATCCAGATCCCACGCCCGTGCGTCGCAAGCACGAGATCCGATTCACGCGGATGAATCACGATGTCGCGGACGGCCACGCTCGGAAACTCATGGCCCTTGTACTGCGCCCAGTGCTTTCCACTATCTAAGGAAATCCATAGGCCAAACTCCGTGCCCAGATACAAAAGGTTCTGCGAAACCGGATCCTCTTTGATCACGTGCGCGTACCCGCGGACACCGCTATCGGACGCGACAATGGACGTCCAGGTCTTACCGTAATCGGTCGTTTTGTAAACGTGTGGTTCCATGTCACCAAACGTATGGCGGTCAAAAGCTGCGTAAGCCGTCGCGGCTTCGTAGAGCCCTGCCTCCACCCACGAGACCCAGGAGAATTTCGGCAGCTTTGGCACGTTGCCAACGACATTGGTCCAGGATTTGCCGCCGTCGCGCGTGAGCTGGACATTGCCGTCATCCGTACCAACCCAGATGGTTTGCCCATCGCGCGGGGATTCGCAGATCGAATAGATGGTCGTGTGCATCTCGGCGTAAGAGTTGTCGACCGTGACGCCTCCCGATTCTTCCTGCTTCTGCTTCTCAGGATCATTCGTGGTTAAGTCAGGAGAAATTCGGTCCCAGGTTTGGCCATGGTCGCGCGAACGGAACAGGAACTGAGCTCCGATATAAACCGTGCCCTTTTCGTTGGGGCTCAGGTGAATCGGCGTATTCCAGTTGAAACGAAGTTTCCCTTCCCCGTAGTTGGGCTGCGGCTTGATCGGCCGGCCTTCCAAGGTTGCACGGTTGATTCGTCCGATGTATCCACCTTGTGACTCGGCATAAACATAGTTCGCATCCGATGGGTCGGGAAAGGCCCAGAAACCGTCTCCACCAAAGAGATTTTCCCAGCGGCTATTGGAAATTCCGCCTGGGTATTGCGAGTCGCCCACCCACACGCTGTTATCCTGTAACCCGCCAAAAACGTGATACGGATCGTTATTGTCGACGCTCACGTGGTAAAACTGCGAGATGGGCAGGTTATTGCCCTTCCAACTGGTGTTGCCGCCGTCGTAGGAATACCAAACGCCGCCATCGTCACCGAAAATCAAATGGTCCGTATTCTCCGGGTTAATCCAAACATCGTGATAATCACCGTGGGCGCCGCCCCCGATCCCGCTGAAACTTTTGCCGCCATCCTCGCTCATAATGAGCGGGCCATCGGGTTTGTACACTTTGTTCTCGTTCTTTGGATCGACGATGAGATTTGCGAAATAGAACGGGCGCCACACCATCCAGTTACTGCGGTCACCTTCTTGCCAGGTCTTTCCCGCATCGTCCGAACGAAACAACGCGCTGCGCGTCGATTCGATCATGGCGTAAACCACATCTGGCTTCGAAGGAGCAATGGCCACAGCGATGCGTCCCCAGGGCTTTGCTGGCAGGCCTTTGGCGGTCTTTTCATCGAGTTCCTGCCATGTAGCTCCTCCGTCGGTGGTTTTGAAGAAGCCGCTGCCACTCGGCGACGTTGGGGTCTCTCCGCCGGAACGAAAGGTCCAACCTTTCCGCCGAAAATCCCACATGCCGGCGAAGAGAACCTTCGGGTCCTGGGGATTCATCGACATCATCGAGCAGCCCGTCGACGGATTTGGGCCCTTTAGGGTTTTGTTCCAGGTCTTGCCGCCATCGGTGGTCTTGTAGACACCGCGATCTTCGCTGTCGCTCCAGAGCTTCCCCGGCACACAAACGTAAACTGTATTGCGGTCCTTCGGATCGACGAGAATTTTGGAAATGCGCTCCGAGTTTGGCAATCCCATGTTGTGCCAACTGTCGCCGCCATCCGTCGATTTGTAGATGCCATCGCCAATCGAAGTGCTGTTGCGTGTCCAGGCTTCGCCGGTGCCTACCCAGATGGTCTTGGGCGATTGCGGATCAATGGCGATGGCTCCAATGGATTGGACAGCTTCCTTGTCGAATACAGGCTTGAACGTGGTGCCGCCATTGATCGATTTCCAGACGCCTCCGCTGGCTGCTCCTACATAGACGGTGAGCCGGCCATTCTCTTTGACCGCTGCAAGTGCCGCAACGCGACCGCTCATCGCCGCAGAGCCGATATTTCGCGCGCCCAGGCCTGAGATGGTGTCCGAATCGAATTTGGCGTCTTGTGCGGGCGCTGTCATGGCCAGCGGGAGCGAAACAGCAGCCAGGATCATCCCAACGGCAAAGCAGCGAATCGATTTATGCATGGCGGCAGTATCCTCGACGACATATTAAATGAGACGGGATATTTCCATTGGCGCGAACCACGGAATTTCTGCAACAGCAAATCATTCTCCGGCTGCAGGTTTCTTCGCTTCCGCTTTTGTGGCAGGCATGGCGAAGAGCGCGTCATCCAAGTCGACGTTCTGTTCGATCTTTTCGACAGAGAATTGCGCGCGAGAGGCACTTCCCTTTTGCGCTTGTTCCACGGCGAACGCATAGTAGATTCCGTTCACCTGCTCGTAGTCCCCGTAATACAACTCCGATTCCTGGAGCGCGCCGCGAATCGTAGTTTGAATCTCCACCTTCAGTTCGAGGTAGGAATCGGCATCCAGGTAGTAGTAGCGAACGTCCTCGTTTTTCATGTTGAGTTTGATCTTGTAGCAATCAGTTCCTTCCATCGAGTCGTGTCCTACGAGCTCCGCTTGGTGTCCTTTTTCTTTGTAGTCCACCAGGGGGCCGTCAATGTCTCCGTCCACAATCAAGCTTTTCATGTCGTCTTGTGACATCAGGTCCGGATCTTTGCGCCCGTTGAACGGTGAAATCTGCCACCCCGTTTTCCCGTCGTAGGCCTGGATTTGCGCCATGCCCTGGATGATGAATTCCTCGCGCACCTTGCCCGGTCGCTTGTTTTCCTGGCGAAATTCGGCGCGAAACGAGCCGTCGCTGAACTTTACGGTCGTGCGCAAAGTCTTCACGGCTTTTAGTTTTTCCAGTCCCCCGCGCGCCTGGATGTTTTTGGCAATGACTTCATCCACGGTCTGGGCGCTCGCACCACTCGTGATCGCCGCAAATATGGCGAGCACTGGCAGGAGAACCTGGCACACCTTGAGGAATTGCACGGCAGCAGCCGGACGAGTATCTGGTTTCATGCGCTCCCCCCAGAGCCTCAATCGATCACCACAAAAAATTGGAAAGGACTTGGGCGCCACACCTTGGCCATATGGACAAAATCGGCCCCCTTTAGATAGCAGACTTTTGTCCAGGTGCCAAGAGAATTTCACCGGGGTGAGGATAAAGCGATGACGCCGGAAGAGAATATTCAGAGCGCGCTCTATCTAAAATTCGACGTGCAGTCGCAGTGAAGGCACGAGCACTGGACCGCGGTCCTGATCGTATCCGCGATTATTGATGTGTTGCAGGCCAGGAGCAAGGTAAATTCCGCGCCAGACATGCGCCGTGTAGTAGGCTTCCACAACGTTTTCGCGGCCATAGCGAAGCGCGCCGTCGCCCAGCAAGAAACCCAATCCTCCATCGGCAAGATAAATCTGATGGTCCTTGCAAATGCCGTTGGTGACTAGGGCCACACCCGCACGGTCGAATTGCCGGTGCCACGATGCGCCGTTAGCGCCCAAGCCTGCCGCGAAGGTCTAATCGACTTCCGTGTAGGCGAAGGATTCCGTTTTGCCGTTGTCCCATGCGAAACGGCCGAAAGCGGTGAGGTTACGCGTGAGATTCTGCTCCGGGTGGATGCCAAAGCCGTATTTTCGCGTAATGTGCCAAGGATGGTTGGTAATGTCCGGCCGGGAAACAAGACCTCTCTGAAATTGCGCTATCGCCTCGCGATAAATTCCCATGTTCGCATAATTCGTGAAGGCCAGCAGCCGTACCACACCTGGCTTTTTCGGAATTAGACCGTGGCGCAATTCATATTCAAAGTTTTCGGCGTGGGCTTGCCACGGCTTCCACACCAAATCAATCCCGTTAGCCACCTTGGGCATGAGACCTTCCGCGAAGCCGAATCCCCAATGGCGGTCCTCGTAGTCCGCCGTGACGCCGACCGTATAGCCACGCGTATCGGCGGCATAGTCATAACCGCCATTGTTGTCGAAAGCGTTCTGCGAGCTCTTAACGATGATGAGTCCTGCGCCGATGTCCTCCAGCGCCTTTCTGCCGCGCGCGGCGCCGTCAACAGTCTCATGGCCGAATTAATGGAGGACCGCATCCGCAACCACATGCCTCGCAACTCCAAGTCTTCCGAAGAAGCTGCTGACGACGTGATCGGAGATCGTGCGGACCTATCTGAAATAACTCCTTCCAAAAACCAGGCCTTGAACCCAGGACCGATTCGCCTTTCCGCTCATTTTTCTATATCTTCTGGGCATCCAATTCCGCTACCCGGAATCGAATCTTCTGAAGGAGAATTCTCGTTGGGAAGAACGTTCTCGATTCTTGTTCCTCTTGCGCTCTTCCTTTACGTTCCTATCGCCAGGCCCCAGGCCGGCCCTGTCGAGGACGAGCATGAAGTCCAGATTTGGACCGGCGGCGGTCACGGCACCAACGGCAGCCAGTCTAGCGACGGCGTCTGGAATCTTGGTCTTCGTTATGGCCTGATTCTCACTAAGCCGCACGGTCCCGGTTTCCTTCGCGGCCGCCTGGAGTATGCGATCGATGTGGTTCCGACGTTTGTCGTCATTCAAAAGCAAAATACGGCCTACGGAGTAGGTGTGAACCCTTTCGCGTTTAAATGGGCGTTTGACACGCACGGCCGCGTGGTTCCCTATTTTGAGATTGGTGGTGGCACGCTATTTACAAACTCGCAGGTGCCCGCGGGAACCTCGCGGATCAATTTCACGACCAGCGGCGCCCTAGGCCTGCATTTTCTGCGCAGCAAGCACAATCTCAGTACGGAGATCCGATACATGCACATATCGAATGCTGGCCTGGCGACTCCGAATCCCGGTATCAACACGGTTCAATTGCGTTTGGGCTTTGGACGGTTCAGTCAAAAGGAATGACTTGGGATGAGAATGTTGACTATCATTTTTGCGTTTCTTGGAGTGGTCTTATTGCTTGTGGCAATTACTGCTGTCCGTGCTGCTCGTCATGCAACGAAAGCGCCTGCCGCTGACACGCCTGCACCGGACTTTACCCTGAATGCGCAAGACGGCAAACCCCTCAGCCTCCGTGATTTTCGCGGTCGATGGGTGGTTTTGTATTTCTATCCGAAAGATTTCACCGGCGGCTGCACCAAAGAAGCGCGCAATTTCCAGCACGACCTTGCGCTTTACGAACAGAAAAACGCGGTGATTCTGGGCGTCAGCGGCCAGGATGAGGTTTCTCACGAAAAGTTTTGCGCCGCCGAAGGTTTGCATTTCAAATTGCTCGCCGATCCGCACTGTGAACTTTCCGCTGTTTACGGTTCTGTGGTCGACCTCGGCGTGGCCCGGCTTTCTGCGCGCCACACGTTTCTCATCGATCCCGAAGGCGTCATTCGCAAGGTGTATCTGAAGGTAGACCCTTCCAGGCACAGCGCGGAAGTGCTCACAGATTTGTCTGAGCTACAAAAACTTTCGCCCCGTTTGTAAATGGACCTTTTCGCGCATGCTGCAGAGCACAGCCTCCGCTCAATTCCCGCACGGAGTGTCCGCCACCACCGCGGGCATACTCTCCACCGGTGGAAGATTGCTTTTTCCAAGCACGGTGTTGAACGCTTCAACGTCCTTGTTCTTTAATTCCTGCCAGGAGCCGAGTTCTTCCTTCCATCCCCGGCACACGCGGCGAAATGCGGCAAACGATTCTTCCGAGGGCGCAAAGTCGGCTCCGTCCACGAGCGCCATTAGGGCCGTCAGGCTGTCATTCACGGTCATTAAACTCATGCCTTTTGGCGTTTCCAGAATCGGCGTGGCTTCGCCTTCGAGCGCCGCGACCTTTTTATCCAAGGCGGCTGCCGCGACGGCAACTGAATCTTCCTTGGGCCGCTTCATCAACTCGCCGAGCCTTGCCCGCAACTGTTTCACCTGTTTGTAGGCCTCATCGTTTCGATCGAGCACGGCCGATATTTTCAGTTGCAGGTCCAGCGCGCTCTCCAGTTCGTTTCGCGCCGTATGCACGCGAAGATCCTGCTTCACTTCCAAGCCCTGCCGCAAGGTGTGTTCGCCCGCTTTGAGTTGAACTTCGTATTTCCCTGGTAGAACCAGCGGCCCTTCGGGCGGCAGCGGCGTCGAACCCACAATTGCCGCTATCGGATAGTTATAAGGTGATTGCACGTGCACTGCGTGCGGATCGGCGTAACGTAAGTTCCATACAAACCGGTGCACTCCCGGTGATTTCGAAAGTGGCTGCGGATGCGCAATCCAGTATTCCGCCACATAGGGGAGTTCGTCTTCTTCCTTTGGAATAGCTGCGCTTGAATAACTGTGGATCACGTTCCCCGCCTCATCTCGGATTTCCATTTGAACATCTCCGGAAAAATTCGGCGGAAGATAATAATCAATGATTGCCCCATCCGGAGGATTCTTCCCCGTTGGAACCTCCGGAGGCAGTGGCGTGTTTTGATTTTCGTCGCGCCGCACGCGGACTGTTGTCCTGGGAGCAAATAGGTGCGGCGTACCAGATGTCACGCTCGCATTCACCTGCCGCAACGGGGTTACATCGTCGAGAATCCAGAACGAGCGTCCATAGGTGGCAGCAACCAAATCATCTTGCTCGATGGCCAAATCGTGAATCGACACGACCGGCATGTTCAGTCGCAGGGTCTGCCAGTGGTCGCCATCGTCGAACGAAACGTAAACGCCTTTTTCCGTTCCCGCGTACAGCAGACCTTTGCGGACAGGATCTTCGCGCACCGTTCGCGCAAAAGCTTTCTCGCCGATTCCGCTAACGGTCTCTTGCCAGCTCTCTCCGAAGTCGCGCGTTCGAAAAATGTGGGGCCGCCGGTCATCCAAACTGTTGCGATTCACCGCCGCATAGGCCGTCCCCGCATCGAAGTGCGACGCCTCGATGATGCTTACACTGCTCCATTCTGTGATTGCCGACGGCGTCACGTTCTTCCAAGTTTTCCCACCATCTTTCGTGACCTGGATGTTGCCATCGTCCGTGCCTGCCCAAATCACCCCTTCTTTCACGGCGGATGGTGCAATCGTCAGGATCGTTCCCCGCCGCTTCTTGGTGTCCTTTTCCTCCGCGCGGATTCGCGTCAGATCAGGGCTGATTTCGTCCCAGCTCGTGCCCGCATTGCTGGTTTTCATCAAAAATTGCGTGCCCAGATAAAGCAGATGTGCATCCTGCGGCGAAAACACCATCGGAATGGTCCAGTTGAAGCGGTATTTGCTACCTTGAGAAATCGGAGCGGGCGAGATATCCCGCACTTGCCCCGTAGTCTTGGAAAGCCGGATCACGCTTCCGCCGGGTCCCGCGTTGTACACCACGTCCGGGTCCAACGGATCGGGAATCGTATAGCCACTTTCGCCCGGGCCGACGGGATACCAATCCCGCACGGTAATCTGCCCATTGTTCCCGCGGCTTGCGATTGCCGCCGTGCCGCTGTCCTGCTGCGGTCCATAAACCCAATAAGGAAACCGGTGATCGGTCGCAACCCGATAGAACTCGCCGGTCGGCTGGTTGTACCAGGGACTCCATGTCTGGCCGCCGTTCATGCTAATGGTTGCGCCCTGGTCTGTCCCCAGAATCATTCTTTGAGGATTCGTCGGATCGATCCACATCGTGTGGTAATCGTCACCGCCGGGTGCGCCTTTGATAGCCGTGAAGCTTTTCCCTCCATCCGTGGACCGGTAGAAATTCTGCAAGGGCACATACAGCACGTCAGGATTCTTCGGGTCGACAAAAATCTCGCCCATGTACCAGAACGTTTCGATCCGCAGGTCCTCGGTAACCTTCCACCATGTCCCTCCGCCATCGTCGGAACGGAAAAGGCCACCTTTTTTCTCCTTCGCTTCCACAATCAAGTAAACGCGCTGCCCGCGCTCTCCTGGCGCAACCGCCACGCCCGATCGCCCCCAATTTTCCGTCGGAAGTCCATTTCCTGTAATCTGCGTCCAGGTAATTCCAGCATCCTTGGATTTGTAAAATCCGCTGCCGGGCTCGAACGGTTGATCCTTCACCTCTGGCTTCCAGATCACGTGCCAGAGTGTCGCGTAGACCACTCTCGGATTTCCCGGTTCGAAGCAGAGGTCGACCGCTCCCGTCGTGTTGTCCTTGAACAAAACTCTCTTCCAATTCTTCCCGCCATCCGTCGATCGGAATACGCCGCGCTCCTCATTCGGCCCATAGCCATCGCCGATCGCCGCCACAAGCACGGTGTCGGGATTTCGCGGATCCACCAGGATGCGCGCGATGTGCCGCGTATCTTCTAAACCCACGTGTTGCCATGTTTCCCCGCCGTTCGTCGATTTGTAGACTCCGTCTCCATACGAAACGTCGCCATAAATTGTGTTCACTCCGGTCCCCACATAAACAATGTCGGGATTCGATGGCGCGACGGCAATCGCCCCAATGGAGGCAACGGACTCTTCATCAAAAATCGGTTTCCAGGTGACGCCGCCATCCGTCGTCTTCCATACCCCACCGCCGTCCGCGCCCATGTAATAAACCGCTGGATTCCCCGGCAACCCCGCTACGCTGTTCACTTTCCCTGCGCGAAACGGCCCGATCATTCGCCATTTCATTTCGGAATAAAGCGAAGGAGGAATGTCCTGTGCGCGCAGAACCCTAATCAGCGGGATTTGCGCGGTCAGCAAAAGCGCAAGACCAACTACGATGCGAACCGTATTCTTTATTTTTGTCGGCCTTCTGGCTCCCTCTTTCTCGCGGCTTCTCATGGTCGGTCATTCCCATCGATGTCGGCGGAAGGGCTCTCTGACGGCGGTTTGTTCGCCTCAACTTCGGACAACTTTGCTTTCTTTAGCTCCTGGTTCAAAACCGGAATATCTTCCTCTTTCACGTTTTTCCAACGAGACAGTAGCGCTTCGAGCGCGGTTCTCAGTTCGCCAAATACTGATGTGGCTTGCGTCGTCGGCGCGGCGTCCGCGCTGTCAGCCACACCAAGCATTCCGGCAAAATGCTGGTGGAGCGTGGAAAAATTCTCTGCTTGCTTTCCGCTTGGAGGTAGGCCGTAGAAACTGCTTTGCGCTGCCCCTTCCAATTCTGCAGCCTTTTTGTCTAGCGCTGCGATTGCTTCGGCGAGTTTGCCTTGGCCTGCCTTTGTGGCCCGCTCTTGCAATTGCGCCCGCACGGAGCGAACTTGCGCCAACGTGTCATAGCTTTGATCCATGCCATCCACAGAACCGCTCTCCATTTCGAACTGTTTTCGCAAATCCGCCAAGGAAGTGGTGATGCGCGGATCCATCTTCACCACCAGTGGCTGGGCATAACTCTTCCCATCAACCGTGAGCTTCACGGTGTAATTGCCCGGAAGGACCCATGCTCCCAACGGATACTTCACCGTGTCGCGATAGATCGCTGAAATCGGAAACTCGTGTTCGAGCGATTCCGGCGGAGCGTAATGGATATCCCACACAAATCTGTGCATCCCTGCTTCCGCGGAGAGAATTTGCGTCGGCCGCACCCAATACATCGGGATGGGATGTTCGCTGGCGATTCTTTCCATTGGCTCAGGCCTGTCCGCGCTGGAATATCTCCGCACGAGATGCTGTTGCTCATCCAGAACTTCCAGCGTCACGGGATTGCTTGAGGCAGACCTCAGGTAATAGTCAATGATTGCACCATCCGGCGGATTCTTTCCTCCGGGGAATTCCGGGGGCAGTGGCGTGTCGGGGTTGCGATTCCAGCGAAAACGAATCGCCGTCTGCGGTGTAAAGAGAAGCGCACTCTCTCTGGCAATCTCCACACTCAGTTGCCGCAGCATTGTGATGTCATCCAAGATCCAAAACGAACGGCCGTGCGTGGCAACAATTAAATCGTCCCCATGAATCGCCAAGTCGCGCATGGACGTGTGCGGTAGATTCAGTTGCAACAGCTGCCAGTCATCTCCATCGTTGAAAGAAACATAAACGGAGCCTTCCGTACCGGCAAACAGCAGTCCCTTTCGCTCGGGATCTTCGCGCACCACATTGCTCGCGCCTCCGTCGGGAATGCCTTTCGTAATTTCCGTCCACGTCTTACCAAAATCGCGCGTGCGGTAAATGTGCGCCCGCAAATCATCCAGCCGGAAAGCATTGATCGCCGCGTAGGCCGTGCCTGGGTCGAAATGAGAAGCTTCGATGATGGAAACTTTGCTCCAGGGCTTGAGTTGGGGCGGAGTCACATTTTGCCAGGATTTTCCGCCATCCCGCGTGATGTGAATTAACCCGTCGTCGGTGCCCGCCCAGATCGTGTTCTCTTCTTTGAAGGAAGGCGCGACGGCATAAATCACGCCGCGGTGTTTTCCTTTTTCCGGATCGCTCGCGGCAAACACTCCCAGATTCGGCGGAATTTCGTACGTTTCGCGCGTCAAGTCCGGGCTGATTACCTGCCAACTGTTTCCCGCGTCCGAAGTTTTGAACAGTACGTTCGCCGCGAAGTACAGCGTATGCGGCTTCAACGACGAAAAGACCACGGGCAGCGTGCGCACGTAGCGATATTCGCCGCGGCGAATTGGCTCGGGCGTGACCTGTGCGTACTCGCTGATGTCTTGCTTCGTGCGCGTCAGCCACGCACCATACAAAATGTTTGGATCTAATGGATCGACAGCAATGTCGCCGTACTCAAAAATGCCCGGCAGACGCCAATCGCGAAAGGTAATCTCACCAAAATCGCTCCGGCTCAGCGTCGCCACGGACCCGCTTTCCTGTTGTGCGCCGTAAACCCGGTACGGAAAGCGATTGTCCGTCGTAACGTGATAGAACTGCGCCGTTGGCTGGTTGTACCAGGTGCTCCAGGTCGCGCCCCCGTTAACACTAATCACCGCGCCTTGATCGCTCGAGAGCGCGATGATTTCAGGGTTTTCGGGACTAATCCAGATGCGCTGATAGTCGTCTCCGCCTGGCGCCCCTTTGAAACCAACAAACGTCTTCCCGCCGTCCGTAGATTTCCACGTAGTGGTATTCGCAACATAGAGCACATCCGGGTTATCCGGGGCAACGGCAATTCCCATCGCTCCAGGTCCACGCCCGCCGATGCGATGATCCGAATTGATATGCTTCCAGGTTTCGCCTGCATCATTCGAAACATACACACCGCCATTCTTGTTGGCTTCCACCGAGGCGTAAATACGCGTGGGCTCGCTCGGCGCAACAGCGATGCCCGTACGGCCCAATCCCTCGTTGGCGCCCGGCAACCCTTTAGTCAGCGGACGCCAATTCGCGCCTCCATCCGTGGACTTAAAAATTCCACTGCCAGCGGTGATGAACGACGCGCCGCTTCTAATTTCCCAAGGCGCGATGCGAGCGGCCCAAAGCGTCGCATAAATGGTTTGCGAGTTCGACGGATCGAACGCCAGGTCAGCGGCGCCGGTGTTCTCATCCTTATACAGAAGTTTCTGAAACGTCTGGCCACCATCCGTGGAGCGGAAGACCCCGCGTTCCGCGTTCGGGCCATAAGGATGTCCCAGGGCCGCGACAAAAATGCGATTCGGATCCTTCGGATCTACATCAATTGCGGCAATCTGCTGCGCGTCTCGCAATCCCAGATGTGTCCACGTTCTTCCCGCATCCGTAGACTTGTAGATGCCGTCGCCGGTAGCCAGGTCTGGCCGTTGCAAGCCTTCACCGCTGCCGACATAAATCACCTTCGGATCCGAGGGCGCCACGGCGAGCGCGCCCACTGAGCCCGTGGGCTGGTCATCAAAGATCGGATTCCAGGTATTTCCAAAATCTGTAGTTTTCCAGACACCACCATTGACCGCTGCCATGTAAAAAACGTTCGGCTGGTGCGGCACACCGGAAATCGCCACAGTTCTGCCGCCGCGAAAAGGGCCAATGCAACGCCAGCGCATCTCACCAAAGAGTTTTTGGTCGAGGGTTAAGCGGTTTTGGCTGGATTGTGAGGTGCTTTTCTCCCCGAACTGCTGCGCGAGCGCCGAAACACCAGGAACGCAGCCAAGAATAAGTACAACAGCGGTCCCAACATAAAAGCACTTCGCTGCCGAAAAACGCTGCCGCAAGCAATCCATCCCGCACCTCCTCGAAATCCGAGAGGATACTCTGCCAAACAAGCGGGAGCAAATGTTCGGAAGGGGTTTTCAGACGCACAAGCGCCCGTCGGGAGCGGAGCAGCGAGCCAAGAAACTTGAGGGCGTAACGGCCTCGCGACCGCTGCGCCCTCGTTCAATTGTGCCGCAAAGTTTTTAAGGCTTCCCGGCTCAATCTGTCGGCGAGAATAGTCCTCGCGCTTTTTCTTGGCAAGAAGAATCTGAACGCATCGTTGTGAAAAGGCTGTGCAAAAGTGGCACAGGCCTTCGCGTATCTTCAGCGCGTCCGAAAGGCAGTCTCGGCTACGGACGCGGTTTCCGCGTCGGCCTGTTTCTTTGTCGATCCTTTGTTGGAGTACAGCATGCGGTCGGCGCCTTCGATGAGGTCAGTCAGTTCGTCGCCCGCCTCGTAAGACTTCCAGCCAATAGCCGGCGAGACAGGCAATTCCCTGCCTTGGACCTCCACGCTAAAATCTTCCAGCCGCGCGAGAATGTTGGGAAGTTGCACGGGCTCGCAATCGGCCAGCAACATCATGAATTCGTCGCCGCCCCAACGCGCAGCAAGGTCTGAGCCTCGCGTGGCACGGTTCAGGCGCTTGGCAAATTCCTTGAGGACCGTGTCTCCCGCCTGGTGGCCGTATGCATCGTTAATCTGTTTGAAATCGTTCAAGTCCGCAAGAACGACGATTAGCGGGTGCCCTCTTCGCTGGGAGCGGGAGATTTCCGCTTTGAGGCGCTGTTCCGCAAAGCGGCGGTTGTAGAGGCCGGTTAAGGGATCGAACATGGCAAGACGCCGGAAGACTTCGGCTTGAATCTGCTGCTCGGCGAGTTCGGCCTGGAGCTTGCGAAAGCTCAAGTGTTGAATAACCATCTGGGCGGTAAACACGAGCACAAGTGTGACGAGAACGCGTAGGGCGAAACTATAGTCAAGTCCCAAAAAAGTCTTCTTACCGACGACATTAGCGGAGAGGCTGAAGACGGCAGCGGCTAGAGCCAGAATGACAACCACGGCGTTGCCCCAAACCCAGAGGTCGCGCCGCTCCAGCTTCTGCAGGTTGGCGCGTATCTCCGCAACGCCGAAGTCGGCATTCTCGCTCTCAATCGGCGAGGGAATATGGCTCATTATGTGCTCAATTCTAGTGAGGGATACCCTTAGGATGAGGCTAGATGCGCCAAAAGAGATGGTCAAGAACTCCTGCTAAGAGATGCGCAGGATGGTAACCCTCGCGGGATTCCTGAAGCAGGCGCATTGTTTCCGAGTGGACTGCTCGGCGGAGGCTGGTCATGGGATTGACCCGAGAATCCTTCGAAGGATGGCTGAAGAAGTACGGTCAGGCGTGGCAAGCGCGGGACGCCAAGGCGGCAGCGGAACTCTATGCCCAAGACGGGACATACCAGGTCACGCCGTTTGTCGAGCCGCTGCGCGGGAAGCAGGCCATTCTTGAGTATTGGAACAACGTCGCGCGAACAGAAGAGCAAATCCACTTTGATTACGAAATTCTAGCAGTGACGTCGGAACAAGGGATTGCCCGGTGGTCGGCTTCGTTTGTGATCGTTCCTCAACGGCTAAAGACCAAACTGGATGGAATCTTCGTCATTGCCGTCGATGACGGAGGAAAGTGCACACGGTTGCGGGAGTGGTGGCACAAACAGCAGACCAATCAGTGAGGAGCCGCCTGGCCAAGTCGTTCCAATTCAATCTGTGCTGCCAGATAGAGCAGGCTGCTGCGATCTCCGTTCTGGACGACTTCCTGAAGAGCCGAAATCGCCTTCGCTTTGTCACTATTCGCTGCAAACCGCTTGGCGCGGAAAAAAGCGCGCCGCTGGACAAAATCCTTGGCCACAGGCCCGGAATTCTCCACCGGGGACGCGTCAAAAAGGCGCGATTGAAATTCGAGCAGAAGAAAATGGCCCTCCCACGGTGCTTTGAAAGAAGCGACGCTTTTTTCCAGCATCGCTCGTGCTTCGGAGGTTCGACCGAGGCGAAGAAGCGCTACATGACGAAGAAGGATGATGATCGGGTCAGGATAGTCCAGCGTAAGGTACTTCGCTGACGCCTGCACCGTCTCGGCGTAATTCCCTTCCAGAAAATAGCCATACGTCAGATCAAAAGCATAAGGAGAATAAGCGCTCTTGGGCTGCCGCAACTGATCGGCAGCCAGGAGTTCGCTGCGCAGCCTCGAACTCGCGGTTCAACAGCAGTGCCTCGCCAAGCTCTTCCCGGGAATTGGCGTCTTCAGGATCAAGCCCCACGCAGCGGCGGCGAAGGGTCGCCGCTCTGGCGTAGTTACCTTTCCGAACATACAGGTCTGCTGAGTCCTTGATGGTTTGTGGATCATGGGGAAAACGGGCAAGTTCCTCACGGCTTTCTCCGAGCAGACAGCTCCCGGCCGGCAAAAATGCAGAACCATGCTAAACGCTTCCGGATTGTCCGCTTCCCCTTGAATACGTTCGTCAACCGGGGCCTTCTCTGCGCGGTCATTGAGCGGCCGCACCACAACGGCTGGTGCACAGCCCGCAAGAGCCAGGGCAAAAAACACGAGAAAAAGCATATTCCGCATGGCGACACCCTTCTTTGGGAAATTCCCTGCGCTTAGCAAAGTGTGCAAGAGAACCAGCGGGGAAACAGTGAGACAGGTCACAAGCCGCGGTGATGAAATGCAGGACCGTGTCTGCTTGCGGTCGCCGCTTCAGCGGCTCGTGCCTTCACACTTCACAGTTTCTGTTCCTCGCGGCCCTTGCGGCGAGCGTGGAAGAGTTCGCTAGGCAGCGCCCTGAGGAAATCGCGGCCCCAGATGCCAATGAGCAGCGCTGCACCGAAGAGCAAGATAGCGTCAAGACTGGCACGCCCCTCGCGCGTCCAGTAGACGGTGTCCTCCAGGTTGAGCCATAGGGCGAACTCGTCCAACGTCAGCGCGGCTCCAACACCATAAAACAACGACATGAGTCGGCTCGCAAAAAGAGACGTCCCCTTCGTGCCAGTTCCCACTTCAATCAGCCAGCAAAACCCCACCACCAACAAAAGTAGAATGCCCCACACCAAGTGGTGGACATGGGTCCCGCGAATATAAATGTAATGAAATGGGCCAATCCCGCGCCCCGCGGCGTAAGCCATAAACCGCGCCAGGGCCAAGGTCAGGAAGAACCCCACGGCCGCAAGAAACAACCGGCGCCGCGGACGATCGCCGACGTGCCGGTGAAACAGTTCGCCCATCCGCGGATTCCATAGAAACAAAAGGACTAAACACGTGACCACCAGAACCGAAAAGCCAAATAGCCACGCAATCATGACCATGTGCCTCCACCTCCAAGAGTAATCGAAATTGGCCATGGCGCACCGCCCGGCTTAATAGATTGAGCACAACGGGACTCTCGGCCTATTTTCTGGTCCTCCCAATTCCCTTATTTTGTAAAGAAAGAAAGGGGACAAGCTTATGAATACCAAGTTGTGCGCGCTCGTGGGCTGTCTATTGCTTGCCGAGGTTTGCACCGCCAAAGAGCACAACGACTATCAAAAAGGGACTCTGCTGCGCATGGAATCGGCTCCCTGCGGCATGCAGGAAAAGGGCGGAAAGTCTGTGGCTGGCGAGCTCCTTGGGACGGATTCACAAAGCAAAAAGACCCAGGAAGTGCTCTGCCAGGAATACGTGCTGCAAGGCGAGAAGGTCGTTTATCGCATTCGCCCGAAAGATGACAAGCATCCGGCGTTGCTGCCCATCGGAGAGACGGCGGAATTCCGGCTGCACAAAGACAAGCTGATCCTCAAAGTGACGGAAGGGGATGACAGGGAGCGCGAGTACATTGTCGTCTCCATGACCCCGCGGGAAGATCGGCATGAAGCGGTGGCCAGCAAGAATTAAGTCAGCGAATTCTTGAAGTGGAGAAAAACGGCGTTTCGCGAGGGTGCGAGCGCCGTTTTTGTTTGGGCTAACTAAGGACCGTGAGCCGCGACGACGCCGATGTCCGCGATATTATCCCCTTTCTTCAATGAAGGAACGGCGTTGATGTGCAGAACCACGCCTGTGACCGGTGCGCGCGGCTCGGCAATGACTTTCCCGAAGTAGTCGGTGATCGTGCCAAGCTTCATTCCCGATGAAACGTACGTGCCGCGCTTGACCAGCGGGTACCAGATGCCGGGACCGTCTGCGAGAACATCAGATAGCTTCTCGATCCACACCGGGTTTTCGATGAAGCGCGGTTCCCCCGGCAGCATTCTCAGCGCGCGCATGGTGCTGAGCGTGCCTTTGACGAGGAGATTGACGTCATCGGTCTCCACCGTTCCGGCGTGCCCCGCTTCCACCACAATAGACGGTTTTCCGCGGACCGCTGCGGTGTTGTCGAGATAGCGCGTGGCGTTGGGATCGGTGGGGCGCTCGCTCCAGATAATGATGTGGTCGAGCCCAAAAGCTAGCACCATTTCCTTAGAAATGTGGTCTTGCAGCTCGTTGCCAGTCGGTCCCCAGTAAGCGTAGGGCCGAAGGCTCTCGTCAAGGTCCCCGCCATGATAGTCGATAAGATAGTCGCAGCGGTCGACGATTTGCTTGGTGATTAGATACGAAGCGCGCTCCGTTTGCGTGCCGTCCGCTTTGCCGGGGTAGAAGCGGTTCATGCTTTTGTTGTCGATGGGATTGACGTGCGGCACTTTTTGCTCGAACGAAGCGATGTTCACGAGGGGCACGAGAATGACCGTGCCGGTAAGCTGCGCCGGATCGAGTTTTGCGATGAGTTTTTCAATCGCAATGATGGAGACATATTCCGTGCCATGCGCTCCCGAAACAAGCGCGAGCACTTTGCCCGGCTTCGCCCCGTTTACGACCACAACTGGGACGTTCGTGCCCGCATCGACGCCCGAAGGTACCTCTAGATAGCCCGTAGCTTTTTGCCCCGGCGACGCTGAAGCCGTGCCCACGGTGAAAGAAGATTGACCGCTTGTGGAAACGCTGAACGCAAGCCCAAGCAGTAAAACGCCAAGTGCCCGGTCAGGAGGATGCATCACTTACCTCCGGCAGTCTTGATCTCAGGAGAAGGCGGTCTCGCGGGAGCGGAGTCGCCTTTGACGTAGTGGTTGTACCAGGCCATAAAGCGCTCCATACGGTCCTTGATGTGCGACGGCACGGTGAAGCCGTGATACTCGCCGGGATAGACAACCAGCTCGGTGGTGCGACCAAGCGTCTTCATCGCTTGGTACATCTGCTCGCTTCCCAGAATCGGCACGTTCCAATCGATGTCGCCGCCCATGAACAGTGTGGGAGTGGTGATGCTCGCGACGCGGTAGAAGGGTGAGATTCGGTCCCACACCTCCTTGTTGTCCCAGGGATGGCCGAGCTCGATGTCGTAATCGCGTTGGTAGTGGTCGTGGCCATAGAAGCTGGCGATAAGCGCAACACCCGCGCCAGAGACGGCCGCCTTGAAACGCTGGGTCTGGGCAATGATGAAATCGGTTGAGATGCCGCCGTAGGACCAGCCGCCAACACCAAGTTTGTCAGGATCGGCAATGCCTTCCGCAACCGCGTAATCCACCATCGCTACGTCATCGTGATAATCCTTGTTGCCCCAGTCGGCGTAAATCGCGGCGCAGAATTTCTGGCCATAGCCAGAAGAACCACGCGGATTGGGAAGCAGAACGGCATAGCCGTTGGCCGCATAGAGCTGGGCCAAATGATAGAAAGAAGCAGAGTACTGCCCGACTGGTCCGCCATGGGGATTTAGCAGCGCGGGGACCTTCTTGCCTGGAGCGTAATCGAGCGGCTTGTACAGATAGCCTGTGACGGCGGTGCCGTCCTTGCTCTTGAAGTGCACGTAGTCAGCTTGCGCGAGGCGGAGCTGTGCAAAGAGCGCGTCGTTGGTTTTCGTCAGGCGCGTGGGCTCCTTGGACCCGTTAGCCAGATAGAAGATTTCTTCGGGACGATCGATGGTGGTGATTTGCACGGCGACCGAGTCATCTTTCCCAAGCGAATAGCTTCCGATCACCCGGCGCCCGCCGATCGGGCGAGTGATTTCTCCTCCACCGGCAGGGATGCGGCAAAGGTTCTGTGTGCCGTCGTCTTCGGCCGTGAAGTAGATGTATTTGCTGTCATTCGAAAAGCGCGGGCGGTGAATGCTGCGATCAAAAGCACGCGTGAGGACGTTTGCTGATCCACCTGTTGATGGAACCACCGCCAGGTGCCGCGTGTTGTAATAGAAAAGGTGCGGGTCCAACTCGGTGACGTAAGCAATCCATTTTCCATCAGGGGACCAGACGGGTGCTGAGTCAGGGCCGGGATCCGGGGTGACTTGCGCCGGGTGCGCGCCTTTATCGGTATTGTCCGCGGCAACCACCCAAATGTGCGTTTTGTAGTTCGCGTCGGCGTCCGGCGTGCGGTTGCTGCTGAAAGCCAGAGACTTGCCATCCGGCGACCACGCTGGCTCGTTGTCGTCGAAATCGCCGGAAGTGATTTGCGTCGCAGTTTTGGCGGCGACATTGAACACATAGAGATGGGTGCGGCGACGATCCAAGTAGCCGACGGTATCGCGCTTAAATTGCAGCCGATCAATGACAACGGGCGGAGGGGTCTTCGGTTTGGGCGGCGTGGCTGGCGCCGGCTTTTCCTTGTTCTTCGCGGCTTCCAAGTCCTCCGGCTTGGGGTCGCGCAGGATCAGCACAAGCCGCGTACTATCCGGCGACCATTCGAAGTCGTCAACGCCTTGCACAGTGTCCGTCAGGCGAACCGCCTCGCCGCCGCGACGATCAAGCAGCCACACTTGACTCTTGCCGCCATCGCGCGCGGAGAGGAATGAAATGTATTTGCCGTCGGGGCTCCAGCGCGCATGCCCGGAGGAAACACCTTCCGCGGTCAACGGGATCGCGTCGCCGCCATGCGTCGAGATCATCCACAGTCGCTGTTCGTTCTTGTCCTCCTTCAGCATTCGCGTTCGCACCGCGTACGCGATCCATTGCCCGTCCGGGCTAATCTCCGGCTGCGACACATCGCGTATCTGGAAAAAGTCGTCAATGGTGATCGTGCGCGGAGTCTTTTGCGTTGTCTCCTGCGCAAGAGCTGGAATGGCGGCGAAAATAAGGATGAGCGAGACACGCAACTGGAATTTCATCGGGATGCTCCCCTGGCAAAGATGCGACCTTGTCCGCGGGCGTAGTGTAGCAGAGGATGGGCAAAACAATGCTAGTCCTCGTTGATTGGAGGTCCACTTGAGGCGAAAACGTATGGGATAAGGCTTTTTGTGGCCGATGGAGTCAAACGCCTCGACGCCCTCAACCGATTGCATCACAAGTTGAACATCGAACAAGCCCCACCTGCCCAAATCCCTTAGAACCGGTAGAGTAGCGCAACCTCGAGACGGAAACGGTTGGTGGTAGGGAGGCTGAAAAAATTTTTGAGCCCCATGCATTTTTCTCTTGCATGCGGAGAGGACTCTTGTATTCTGCACTTGGGAACTCGTTGTTCCGCTGCGTCGCGAGCGAGATTCGTTGAGGAGGACAAGAGTAAAAATTGAGTTCTATATCAGTTCCCGCCCAATTTCCTGCCCGCGTTGTCCCGACAACAAAAAGGTCCGCCGCTAAGCTCACGCTCTGGCCCCTTGTGGCGGCGACATTCTTTATGGTGTCCGGTGGGACGTACGGGACAGAAGAGATTATTCACGGGGCGGGCTACGGACGCGGAATCTTGATCTTGCTCTTCCTGCCTGTGTTGTGGAGCCTGCCGACCGCGTTCATGATCGGGGAACTTTCGAGCGCGCTGCCCGCAGAAGGCGGGTATTACGCCTGGGTGCGGCGCGGCATGGGAAATTTCTGGGGATTTCAGGAAGCATGGTTGTCGCTGGCCGCGAGTGTCTTCGACATGGCGATTTATCCAACCCTATTTGTGTTTTATTTGAAGCAAATGTCGCCGTGGTTTGGCGCTGGGAATCACGGAATCTATGCTGGCTTGTTCGTGGTCGTGACGTGCGCCGCATTGAACCTCGGAGGCATCCGTGTTGTGGGCCTGACCTCCCTGTGGCTGTTTTTCTTGCTGTCGGCTCCGTTCGCCCTGGTCGTAGTACTGGCGCCTTTCAAAACAGGAACCCTGGCGGATCCCCACGCAGCGCCAGTGGCCACTGGCCTGGGCTTGCTTGGCGGCTTGTTGGTCGCCATGTGGAACTACATGGGCTGGGACAACGCGTCAACGATTGCGCAGGAAGTCGAGCGGCCGCAGCGAACCTATCCGCGAGCGATGATTGCGGCGGTGATCCTCGTCGCATTGACTTATGTGCTGCCCGTTGCAGCAGTGTATTGGACGGGAGCTCCTTCTTCCCTTTTTGCGGAAGATGGCTCGTGGGCGACCGTCGCGGGAGCTTTAGGCGGAAAAATCGCAGGATTCGAATGGCTGCGGTTCTTGATTGTGCTCGGCGGAATGATGTGCGCGTTCGGGATGTTCAACGCGCTGGTCATGAGCTACTCGCGCTTGCCGCTGGCCATGGCGCAGGATGGCATGCTGCCGAAAGTGCTTGCCAAAACGAGCAAGCGTTTGCATACCCCATGGCTTGCGATCGTCGTTTGTGCGTCGTGCTGGGCTTTGTGCTTGGGGCTTGGGTTCAAACGGCTGGTGACGCTGGACATCATGCTGTACGGCGCCAGCCTAATGTTGGAGTTCGTGACGCTGGTAGTTTTGCGCATTAAAGAACCCGGCTTGAAGCGTGGGTTTCGCGTTCCCGGCGGGCTGACCGGCGCTGTCTTAACGGGCGTGTTTCCATTACTGCTGCTCCTGCTCGCGGTCGTGGAGAGCAACCACGAAACCGTGCTGGGTATGAATGGGCTACTTTTCGGCACGCTCATTATGTTCGCGGGGTTCGTAGTGTATTTCGTGAGCGGTAAGCTGAAGATCCTGCGCGCCAAGCCCGTGGCAGCAGGAGAGCTCGAAGAACTGGAAACCGCGTAGCACCTTCGCGGCACAGATCGCGCAATCTAGATCCTGAAACAAAGTCGCTGCAGTCCCCAGTAACTACTGAAGTAACATTGCCAGCAACTCCTTGGACTCACGTGCATTCCGCACGGTCGAAAGCACGCAGTGGCAGTGGTCTTCTTTTCTCGCGGGTGAGATATACTCGACGGTCGTTCGTACGCATTAGCTCCCTCTGGAGATAACTTTGAAACTGCACCGCGTTGTTCTTGCTGTTGTGTCTCTGTTGCCTCTCGCTGGAGCGTCTGTCCGGCTGCAGGCCGCGCCTGACACCTCTAAACAGATCGATCGGAAACTCTTTCAAGGGCTCCGTTGGAGGTCGATTGGGCCATTCCGCGGGGGGCGCGTGCTGGCGGTAACCGGCGTGCGCGGCCAATCGGAAACTTATTATTTCGGCGCCGTGGGCGGCGGTGTGTGGAAGACCAACGATGCGGGTCGAACGTGGAAACCCATTTTCGATTCACAGCCGGTTGCCTCGATTGGAGCAATTGCCGTGGCGCCCTCGGACGCAAACGTGATTTACGTCGGCTCCGGCGAAGCGGACATGCGGTCGTCTATTTCGGTGGGAAATGGGATGTATAAGTCCACCGACGCGGGAAAAACCTGGAAGCCGATTGGATTAAGCGATTCGCGGCAGATTGGAAGGATTCTGGTGGATCCGCACGACGCGAACCGCGTCTTTGTCGCAGCGCTTGGACACGCGTACGGACCAAATCAAGACCGCGGCGTTTTTCGTTCCAAAGATGGCGGAGTCCACTGGCAGAGAGTTCTTTTCCATGACGATAACACGGGCGCGATTGACTTGGCGTTCGAGCCGGGGAATCCAAAGACGATTTATGCCGCGCTGTGGCAGACGCGTAGGCCACCTTGGAGCATCTACCCGCCTTCGAATGGGCCGGGCAGCGGGTTGTACCGTTCGAACGACGGCGGAGAACACTGGCAGGCCGTCAAAGGACAGGGATTGCCCTCGGAAGGATTGGGACGGATGGGCATCGCGTTTGCTCCCAGCAATGCAAAGCGGATTTACCTGATCGCGGATGCCAAGGAGGGCGGACTGTACCGCTCGGATGATGGCGGGCAGAACTGGCAGCAAGTTTCCAAAGACCACCGCATCTGGGGCCGAGGCTGGTATTTCAATGAGGTCACCGTCGATCCGAAAAATCCCGACATTGCGTATGTGCCGAACACGTCGATCTACCGGTCCGTGGACGGAGGAAAGAGCTTCACCGTGTTCAAGGGCGACCCGACGGGCCCGGATTACCACGAGTTGTGGATTGATCCGGACGATTCGAAACGGATGGTCTTGAGCTGTGATCAGGGCGCCGTTGTAACACACAATGGGGGCGAGACGTGGAGCTCCTGGTACAACCAGGCAACCGGGCAGTTCTATCACGTCGCGACAGACAGTCAGTTTCCATATTGGGTGTATGGAGCGCAGCAGGACAGCGGGCCGGCGGCGACGCCGAGCGCCAGCAAGTACCGCTTCCTTAATTTTCATGATTGGCGGCCGCTCGAAGCAGGCGATGAAAACGGATACATCGCGCCCGATCCCCTGAATCCTGGCGTGATCTTCGGCGGATTTGTATCGCGACAAGATTTCGGCACCGAACAGAATCAAGAGATGCCACCAACCATTGCGCATGAAGGCTCGTTCCGCCGCACGTGGACGCTGCCGTTGGTGTTCTCTCCGCTCGATGCACACGTGCTCTATTTCGGGTCTCAGATTCTGTTTCGAACCGAGGATGCCGGAAATTCCTGGCAAGCGATCAGCCCGGATTTGACCCGTGAAGATCCCGGTGTACCTGCAAATTTGGATGCGGCAACAGCGGCAGATGCCCCCAAGGGGAAACGGCGCGGCGTGATTTACACGATTGGCCCGTCGTACGTGAAAGCGGGTGAGATTTGGGCGGGAACGGACGATGGGCAAATCCAGTTGACGCAGGACGAGGGAAAGAACTGGGAGAATGTCACGCCAAAAGAATTGACACCGTGGAGCAAGGTGACGCACATCGAAGCGTCACATTCAGAGGCGGGTACGGCTTACGCAGCGGTGGACCGGCACCGGCTGGAGGATTATCAGCCGTATCTTTACCGGACACGGGATTTCGGGAAGAGCTGGCAGCGCGTTTCGAACGGAATCCCCGATGGCAGCTTTTTAAACTGCGTGCGCGAGGATCCTGTTCGCAAGGGTTTGCTGTACGCGTGCACGGAAAGGGGCGTCTACACTTCGTTTGATGACGGGGATGACTGGCAGCCCCTGCAACTCAACCTGCCGATGACTTCGGTGCGCGACCTGGTGGTGCATGAGAACGATTTGGTGATTGCGACCTTCGGGCGCTCCTTCTGGGTGCTGGACAACGCGACGCCCTTGCGTCAGATCGATGCGCATGCAACAGCGGCAGACGTGTGGCTCTATCGGCCAGCAACGGCCTATCGCGTGCGGCCGGGAAACGACCAAGGCACGCCGATGCCAGATGATGAGCCGATGACGGAGAATCCGCCGAATGGCGCAGTCCTGGATTATTACCTGAAAGAAAGCTCGGTAGGGCCGATTCAATTGCAAATTTTCAATAGCGACGGGAGGCTCGTGCGGCGGTTTGCGAGCGATGATGAAGCACCCAAGGTAAACCCGAACGATTTGCCGTTCCCTGCTTCCTGGGTCCCTCAACCTCAAAAGCTTTCTTCCGAGGCAGGAATGCACAGGTTCGTGTGGGACCTGCGTTATCCGCAAGCAAAAGGCGCGCGCGCTCCGTTTCGGAGGCCTTCCGGGCCGCTGGCGCTGCCGGGGAATTACACAGTGCAACTGACAGCGCGTGGCAAGAACAGCACGCAAACTCTGACCGTCAAAATGGATCCACGCGTGAAGGCGCCGCAGGAGGAGCTGGTGCGGCAGTTTGAGTTGGCGTCGAAGCTTACCGCGCGCGAGGGAGAAGTTTCCCTGGCGCTGCAACAAATTGCGGAATTATGCAGGCAAATCGAGGCCCGCAAAAAGGAGGCTAGCGAGAAAGCCGACGTAGTGAAGGCGCTGGGTGAGCTCGGTCAGAAATTGGAAGCAATGGTCGCCCTGGATAGGGATGGCGGATTCGGGCTGTTCGGGTTGGCGCTTCCGGGCAAAGAAGCCGAAACGCTGCCAAAGGTTGCGTCAGCACTGGGCGGTTTGATGGCCATCGTGGAGAGCACCGACACGGCCCCCACGGAAGATGCCGGCACGGCAAGCGAGAAATGGGATAAGGCTGCTGAAGATACGCTAGCACGGTGGGCAGACTTGCAAAACAAAGAATTGGCAAGCACGAATGCACTGTTAAAGAGTGCGAATTTGAAGCCGGTGGCCACGACAGAAACGTCGGAGCCGCATTGACTCGCACCCTGCTGCGCGCTGCCGAACAACGTGGCTCAAACCCGTAGCCCCGGTGGTCCGGTTCGCAAAATGAGGTGCAGCATGCTTGCCTGCCGCAGGCAGGCTGCGCCTCCGGAACTCCAGATGGCCCCGTCGGACGGATTTGATATGCTGGTCGTTGTGGGAAACCCCCCGCGACGAAAACCTCTTACCACTGGCGGAACAGCTTTCTTGCTTTTTGCAAGCGCGGTGACGGCGCTTGCTTGGCAAACTCCTTCGCAAACGCAACAACCAGCCAGCGCAAGCGCATCGCCCCTCGCTTCTACCACGCCCACGGGTCAGAGCACAGCGCCGATACAGGCTGGACCCCCGCCTAGCGCTCAAACCCAACAAGGCGCACTCAACATCGTCGTGCTGGACCCGGCACACGGCGGAATAGACCTGGGTTCGCGCGGAACCGGGGGAATTCAAGAGAGTGACATTGCGCTGGAATTCGCAGTGGAAGTGCGGCGAGCGCTGGAGCAACAAGGATTTCAAGTCGTGCAAACGCGGCAAGGAAACGATAACCCCTCTTTTGATGATCGCTCGGCAATTGCCAATGCGCAGCGCGGGGCAGTGTTCATCACGCTGCATATTGCGTCTACGGGATTGCCGGGAACTGTGCGCGTCTATGTCAATTCAGACCTGCCGCCGATAACCACAGCGAACGGATTAATTCCCTGGGACCGCGCGCAGGCTCCGTTTCTTGGATTGAGCCGCAAATTCGGCGACCTTGTGCAGGGAATGCTCACGCAGCGGTTCAAGGGTTCCCCGGATACGGCACAAACGGCAACCATAAGGCAGCTTCGCACAACGGCGGCGCCGGCGATTGCGGTGGAAGTATCGAGCGTGGTGGTAAACGACAGAGCTGACCTGGACCACATGGCGCCAGGAGTGGCGGATGCCATCATGCGCGGCGCGGTGGCTTTCAAGCCTTTGTACGTGATGGCAAGTACAGGCGGAGCACTCCCTTGACCGAGCCCACGAAAGAGCCCGTGAGGGAGCGCTGGAAATTCTGGCTGACCACGCTGCTGGTATTTGCGGTGGTTGGCGCGGCGATCTTTGTTCCTATTTTTGGAAAAAGGATGAAGCGCGCCGCACGGTTGCAGCAGCAGAGCGAAGAACAAGCGCGCCGTGAATTGATCCAGCCCGTACCCATGAACCCGAGCGATCCGCGCGTAAAGGCTAACCTTTTCTGGCTCTCTGACGCGGAAAATTCCGTGCTGGCGCCGGTTGTGGTGGAGCTGCCCCTTTCGAGCGATCCGGTGCTGCGTTCGAAACAGGTATTGAACACCCTGCTGGCCGGCCCTGTAGATGCCGGGCTGCGTACATTGCCGCCGGACGCGGTGCTATTGGCGTTTTATATTTTGCCGGATGGAACGGCAATCGCGGATTTTTCCGAAGCGCTGGCAACTTCGATCCCCTCGGGAATCGCTAGTGAACAATTGGCGGTCGATTCCATGGCGCGTACGCTGGAAGCAAATGTGCCGCAAGTAAAGCGGCTGAAAATCCTGATTCATGGGCAGGAAGTGGAGACGCTCGCAGGACATGTCGACCTGACGGGAACATTTGTTGTGCATGCTGACGCAGTGCCTACCCCGGCAAATGCGGCATCTACACCGGCAGATGGCAAGACTGGCGCTTTGATCGCGCCGCCGTCACCGTTGACACAGGACCGCAGGACCGTCAAACTGGCCCAGCGGTGAGAAGAACTTCAGAGCTACAGCACACGTGAGCAAACCAGGGCAGGAGGACCAGTGAGAAGCGACGGCCGGGCTGCCGACCAGATGCGCCCACTCAAGATCACGCCAGATTTCATCTCGACGGCCGAAGGCAGTGTGTTGATCGAGTTGGGAAACACGCGCGTGATTTGCACGGCTACGGTGGATGACGGAGTGCCGACTTTTTTGAAAGGCAGCGGCAAGGGCTGGGTGACCAGCGAATACGGAATGCTGCCGCGTGCCACCGAAGAGCGGACGCCACGCGAGGCCACGCGCGGTAAGCAGTCAGGGCGGACGCTGGAGATTCAAAGGTTGATTGGCCGCTCCTTGCGCGCGGTGACGGATCAAGAGGCCATGGGAGAGCGCACGGTGTGGCTGGATTGCGATGTAATTCAGGCGGATGGTGGAACGCGCACCGCGTCCATCACCGGGGCGTTCGTGGCGCTGGCGTTGGCGTTCGAACGGCTAGTAGCCGCAGGCATTTTGAAGAGTTCGCCGCTGATTGACTCCGTGGCGGCCACAAGCGTTGGAATCGTGAACGACCGCGCGCTGCTGGACCTTGCCTACGAAGAAGATTCGCGTGCGGAAGTGGATATGAACGTGGTCATGACCGGCAGCGGACACTTCGTGGAAATCCAGGCGACCGCAGAGGGCCGCGCGTTCACGGGCAGCGAGATGCAAGACTTGCTCGCTCTGGCGGCCGCGGGAATCCGGCGGCTCACCGATGAACAGCGCGCCGTACTGCCCCTGAAATTCAGTGCGCGCGCCCGTTAAGTTGTATCTCGCCTCGTCGAACCGCGGAAAACTGAAGGAGTATCGCGTGCTGGCGGAAGGCCCTTCGCCTTCCGTTTCGGTTGAATTGGAATTGCTGCCCGAGTTTGAGTTGCTTCCCGCGTTCGAAGAAAATGCACCGACATTCGCAGAAAATGCCGCAGGCAAGGCGCTGCACTACTCGCGTCTGTGTGACGGATTGGTTTTCGCAGACGATTCCGGGCTTGTCGTGCCGGCCCTTGGCGGCGCGCCGGGCGTCCATTCAGCAAGATACGCGGGCGTGAACGCGGAGAATTCGCAGCGCATCGAAAAGCTTCTGAGCGAAATGCAGGATAAAGTTGGCGAACAGCGCACCGCGCATTTTGTTTGCGCCATTGCGCTGGTGCGCAAAGGGCAAGTCCTGGCAGTGGTTACGAACCACGTCAATGGAGAAATTCTGGAATCGCCACGAGGCGTGGGAGGGTTTGGCTACGATCCTGTATTTTATTTCCCTGCCCTGAAGAAAACTTTCGCGGAACTTTCGGCTGAGGAGAAGAGTCAGCACAGCCATCGCGGCAAAGCTTTCCGCAAGCTGCTCGAGGCACTTTCCTCCATGCTATAGTCTTGGCTTCTATGGCGACGAAACCGAAGAGAAAGCCTGCGAAAAAGAAACTCGCACGCGCAAAAGCGAAGCCCGTAAAACCAGCGAAGTCAGGCAAAGCTGCGAAGTCCGCGCGGGCTCCGGGGACCGATTCGCAACGCGTCGCGGCCATTCTCGCCAAGCTCGATGAAGCTTATCCGAGCGCTACCTGCGAACTGAATCACAAGAACGCGTTCGAGTTGCTGATCGCGACGATTCTTTCCGCGCAGTGCACGGACGTGCGTGTGAATCAAGTGACCCAGACTCTCTTTAAGAAATACCCGGATGCTAAGGCGTTCGCTTATGCGACGCCAAGCGAGCTGGAACAGGAAATTCGTCCGACAGGTTTCTTCCGCAACAAAACCAAGTCCGTGGTGGGCGCGAGCAAGGCGATCCTGGAAAAGTTCGACGGAGAAGTCCCGCGAGCCATGGATGAAATCCTCACGCTGCCCGGTGTGGCGCGAAAAACGGCGAACGTGGTGTTGGGGACAGCCTACGGAATCCCCAGCGGCATAGTAGTGGACACTCATGTCCAACGCATCGCCAACCGGCTGGACCTGACACGCAACGAAGACCCGAAAAAAATCGAGCAGGACTTGATGCAAGTCATTCCGAAAGATAAATGGATCCTCTTTTCCCACCAAATCATCTGGCACGGACGCAGGATTTGCCAGGCCCGCAAACCAAAATGCGTGGAATGCAACCTGGAATCGGTGTGCTACGCGAAAGATAAAACGATTTGAAAACTGATGTGACGCAAGAGCGCACACCCGGTGACGCATCTCACGGCAACCTGGAAGCCATCTGCTGTAACATAAACTCAAATGAAGGTGGCCGCGAAGACGTTCTCGAGCCTACCCAAAGAAATCTACATCGCTGGTCTCACCCTTCTTGCAATGGGATTGCATCTCCTCTTGCGCTATGCCGCGACCTCGCCGCCGCGAATTGCGCTTCTTCCCCTGCTCGTTGCGCTGGCCATCGGCGGAATCCCTCTTGTTTCGAGCTTGCTAAAAAACTATTGAAGAAACAATTCGGCTCGGATCTTCTGGCAGGTATCTCCATTCTCGTCGCCGTTGTGCTGGAGCAGTATCTGGTCGCGACCATCGTCGTGCTGATGCTTTCAGGCGGAGCCGCCTTGGAATTTTCTGCAACGGCGAAAGCCTCCTCCGTACTCGATGCGCTGGCGAGGAGAATGCCCAGTGTCGCGCATCGCCGCGAAGGCTCTCGGCTCTACGACGTGAAGCTGGAAGACATTCGTGTCGGCGATGAGTTGGCGGTGTTTCCGCACGAAATCTGTCCCGTCGATGGAGACGTGTTGGAGGGCCACGGCGTCATGGACGAAGCGTACCTCACCGGCGAGCCCTACGAAATGTCCAAGACGCCGGGATCGCAAGTCATTTCTGGCGTCATCAACGGAGGCCAGGCGCTGACGATTCGCGCCGAAAAGCTGGTGGCCGACTCCCGCTACGCGCGCATCATGCGCGTGATGCATGAAACGGAACAGCAGAAGCCACGGTTGCGGCGGCTGGGTGATCAACTTGGCGCGTGGTATACGCCGCTGGCGCTGGTAGTCGCGGCTGCTGCCGGATTTTTGAGTGCCGACGCACATCGCTTTCTGGCTGTTGTAGTGATTGCCACGCCCTGCCCCCTGCTGCTGGCAATTCCCACGGCAATCGGTGGTGCAATTTTCGCTTTCCGCACGAAGGGCGATCATCATCAAGAATCCCGGAATCTTGGAGCAAATCGATTCCTGCCGAACACTAATTTTCGATAAGAGGGGAACGCTGACGTACGGGAAGCCCACGCTCACGGAGGTAATTTGCGAAGCAGGTTTCGATCGCAGAAAAGTCATGCAACTCACCGGGAGCCTGGAGCAATATTCCAAGCATCCGCTGGCTACTGCCATTGTGGCCGCCGCCAAGCACGAAAATATGGCGTTCCTGCCGGTGGCTCACGTCAGTGAACACCCGGGAGAGGGGCTGCTCGGCATTGCCGAAGGCCGAAAAGTTCGGATTATGGGCCGCGGGAAAGTTGCCGCGGAGCAATTTCCTCTCCCGCCCCTTGTAAGCGGCCTGGAATGCCTGGTTTTTATCGATGACCAGTATGCCGCGGCGCTGCGTTTTCACGACACACCTCGAAAAGACAGCCGCACGTTCATCGAGCACCTTCAGCCGCGCCACGGCGTGCGCAAGGTGATGCTGGTCTCGGGTGACCGCGAATCGGAAGTGGAATACCTGGCGGAAACTGTGGGAATTACTGAAGTGCACGCGAGCGGTTCGCGTAGCCCTGCCAACCGACCAGTTGCAAGACTTCTGATGGACTCCCTAAGGCTTGCTTGAGGACGTCTGGCTTTGGCCGCCGGGTTGGGGTTTCGTTTGTTGCGGCGAATTCACTTGCGGGCGGCCCGGAGGCAGTGCGCCCTGCGCGGGAGCGCCGGAAGGATTCATGATTTCGTTGAAATTCGGCAACGCTCCGGAATGCACGTCCGGATTCGTATGTGGATTCTGGCCGGGATTGGGGTGCTGAATCATGCCGCCCAGCGACTCCGTTTTGAGTACGACCCAAGTGCCATCGCGTTTTTCGAGATTGTACGCCACGTGCATTCCCGCGCCGGGTGCGCCGCCCGTCTTGGGGCGAAACTCCACTTCCGCGTGCGCCTGATTGCCATTGATAGATACACTGCGAACATCCATGTCCATCGCGCTCATGTTGAGCGTGCCAATCGCGGTCAGGTGCTGGAGAATTCCCGCGCGGATGGCGTCGTTGTTGCTCACCTGCTTCTTGCAGGCGCCGAAGCCGAACAGCCCGGCGGCCAAACACAAGACTAGGTCCAAACGTTTCATGCAGAGTCCATTCTAACTCTTAAATTTCCGCGCCTGTTTTGTTTTTTCAAACCGCTCGTAGCCCATTCGGCACCAGTGGCAAATTGTTGAGGCGCACGCCCGTGGCGTCGAACAGCGCATTGCCGACAGCTGGGGCAATCGCCATGATGGGCGTCTCGCCGGCGCCTGCCGACGGGATGTCTTTTCGATCGAGGAGTATCGCTTCAATCTCCGGTACATCGCGGAATCGCGGGACGCGATACGTGGCAAAGTGCGGATTCTTGATCCGCCCATTTTCGAACTCCATGGCTTCGAAGAGCGCTCCGCCCAAACCCTGGATGATTGCACCCACCACCTGATTGCGCAAACCATCCGGATTGACGATCGCGCCGCATTCGAAGGCTTCAACAACATGAACCACACGCACCCCACCAGAGGCGCGGTCAACCGCAACTTCGGCGCACGCGGCCACATAGCTGCCTTTCTCGGAGCCACAAGCGAGGCCAAACCCCTGCCCCACTTGCGTTTTCTTGCGTGGCCAGGCAAAAGATTTCGTCACGGCTTCCAGCACCGCCCGCAGTCGCGCATCCGAAGCGTTTTTCAAGCGAAATTCCAGCGGATCCAGTTTAGCCAAGCGCGCCAGGGCGTCCATGTGCGTCTCGCGCGCGAAATGGTTTGCCGTCGCAGCCAGGCCGCGATACGAACCACTGCGCAAAACCAACGGCACTTGATGGTATTGCGTCAACTGATTTGCAACGTCGTACGGCGTTTCGATCCCCGACGAACCGGAATGATAATTGTGGAATTCCCAAGCTGTCAGCTTTCCATCCTCGGTGATACCGCTGTTGACTTCGATCACGCCCGCGGGTCGGAAATAGGCCCAGGTAAATTCTTCTTCGCGCGTCCAGACCACCTTTACAGGCTTCCCGGCAGCGCGCGCCAAACGGGCGGCCTCGACTGCTGCATCGCTGGTGTGCTTGCCTCCGTATGCCGCACCCGTGTCGGGAGTGATGACTCTGACATTGCTCTCTGGCATGTGAAAAACACTGGCCAATTCGTCGCGATTCGCAAACGGCCGCTGTGTTCCAGTCCATACCGTAAGCTTGCCCTCGGCGAATTGAGCCACGGCAGCACGGGGCTCGAGCGGCGCGTGCGCGATATATGCAACGTTGTAGATCGCATCGAGGCGCTCCGCCGCGCTGGCGAGTCCTTCTTCGACCGAGCCTTTCTGCCTCCGGAACCTCTCGTTCGACGTGGGCTCCGCATTGTTCTTGACGTACGAGAAGATTTCCTTGCTGGATACTTGCGGCACTTCCTTCCATTGCGTGCGAATGGCATCGAGCGCCTTCTGTGCTTCGTGTGCGCTCGGCGCCGCGACGCCGACGAAATCGCCATCGCGCACAACAACAACGCCGCTCATGGCCTTCGCCGCGCTGTCATCACAGGAAACGAGCGTCGCGCCAAACGATGGCGGGCGCAGGACTTTGCCGTAAAGCATACCTTTAAGCCGGATATCGCTCGTATAGTTGTGACTCCCGGTGACGAACGCACGGCCGTCCACCTTTGGAAGGGGCTTTCCTGCAATTTTCCATTCCGTCGCAGGCGTGATGGGATCTTCCGCGGGCAAATTTTGCGCCAGAGTCTTGCCTCGCGCCAGTTCCGCATAGGTCAGCGAACGTTTCGAAACGGGGTCAGTCACCTTTGCGTCTGCAGCAATCAACCCTTCCGGCGCAACCCCCCATTCCTTGGCTGCCACACCGACGAGCAAATTGCGCGCCGCCTCCGCAACACGGCGGAATTGCGGCGTCATCGTGGGCGTGGTACGGCTGCCGAACGTGCCGGCGTCAAACGGCGTCAAACTGGTATCCGCCATCACCAGGCGCACGTCTTCGAAGGGCACGCGCAATTCGTCCGCGAGAGTTTGCGAAATGGACGTTCGAATGTTCTGGCCCATTTCCGCTTTGCCCGTGAATCCGGTCACAGTTCCATCTTCGCCCACGTGCAGCCAGGAAGTAATCTCTTTCGGCGGCTCTTCGTTGTGGAACGAGCGCGATCCGGGAGCTGTCTCTTGCGCGGCCAGCGCATCTTTCGCCACCAGGAACACGGCGATCCCAGCGCCTAAGATCTTGAAAAAATCGCGTCGCTGTAGCTCGAATTGATGGATGGGCAGGGCGCTAAATTCGTACCGCTCCGGCTCGGCAATAAACTTCTCTTTCGTGGTGTTCATCGCGCACCCTCCTCGATCATCTTCGCTGCGTGTTGCACTGCCGCGATGATGCGCGGGTGCGTTCCGCACCGGCAGACATTTCCTTGTAAGAACTGAACAATGTCTTCTAGTTTTGGATTCGGATTCGTTTGCAGCAAGCCGACAATGCTCATCACCATTCCCGAAGTGCAGTACGCGCACTGAAACGCGCCTGCGTCGAGAAACGCCTGCTGCACCGGATGCAGCTTGCCTTCCTTCTCCAAACCTTCAATCGTGGTAATGGGTTTTCTCGCCGCCGCGCTGACGGGAATCTGGCACGAGCGTCTCGGCGCTCCCCCTAGCAGCACCGTGCACGCACCGCACTGCCCTTCTCCGCAGCCATATTTCGTGCCCGTGAGGCCGAGTTCATCGCGCAGCACATACAAAAGTGGCGTGTCCGGAGGGTAGCTGACGGCGCAGCGTCTGCCATTCACTTCAATTTCCATCACCTTGGCCATGAGCCCTCCTTACCCGATAAATTTTCCCCCCGACCAGGATTTGTGGCAAGTGTCGCACGCGGTTTTGGCGTGATTCATTTCATGGCAGTTCAGGCAGACATACATGGTCGTCACGCTGGTCACCTCGGACATTTGCTCCATCTCGCGCACCTGCCCATGACACGTCTCGCAGGCCACTCCCGCTTGAAGATGCGGCCGGTGGCTCCACGCTACGCCCGGGAGCACGATGTAAACACGCACCCAAGGAATCACTTGCTTCGATTTCGCGTAATTCGCCAATTTCCGTATCGTGGGCTTATCCTTAGCAACAGTTGCATGGCATTGCATGCATCTGCCGGTTTCGGGAAACGTCATCAGCTTGCCGGGTTCGGGATTCGTGTGGCACATCTTGCATTCCAAGCCAAATGCCAAATGTTTCTTATGGCTGTACGGGATGGGCTGCGTTGGCGCGGGATGTTCGCTGGGATTGTCCGGCACCATGGTTCTTGCCGTTTGGGATAGCCCGGCTTGCTGTGTCGCGGAACTTCCTACGAAAAAGAAGACCAACGCCGCCGCGGTCATGCCAAAGGACACCAAGGAGACTCGTCTCTTCGTTTTCATCTATGCGTCTCCCCGCACCAGGGAATCGCCAGTTGATTTGCCTGCAAGACTACGCCTTCTTGCTCACCACTTCCTCGATGCTGGTCCCAAAATCTTTGAGGATTACCGTCGCCGCATTTCGCCCTGGCCCTCCGGTGACCGATCCGCCCGGATGCGTCGTGGCTCCGGTTTGATACAAGCCGGTAATCGGCATGCGATGTTGCGCCCAGCCCGGCATCGGCCGCATCGGTCCAACCTGCGATGCGCATTGCGCGCCGGCGTGCGCGCTGCCATGCCAGAAATGCGGATTCATGCGCTCCAAATCGAGTGGGCTCTCGATGAAGCGCGCAAGAATCTTGTCCTCCGTCAAATTTGGGGCGTAGCGCCGCAGGTGTTGCCAATAGGTGTCGGAGACCTCGTTCTTGATCTTGTCCCAATGCTCCGGGCCTTCCTTCAATTCGTACGGCTGCCACCCGACCACTTTAACGGTGTGCATTCCTGCCGGCGCGCGCGACGGGTCCGCCACTGTACAGGTAATAATTTGCATGGGAGGATTTTCCAGATTCACTACACCTCTCTGGTCGTCATACCCAAATCGCAGCGCCCGCTCCGGCGAAGCCAGAATACCCGCTTCGATCGGCGCGAGAGTGCCTCCTGCTACGGCAAACTTTGGCGGTTCGCTCATCGCGTAGTGCGTCACAAACATGGGGTTTTCCGCCTGCCAGGTGTCCACGCCGTCGATGAAATCCTGGCCCCACAATTCGCGTGGCGCCATGTCCACAAGATGTTTGATGTGAATCGTCGAAACCACCGCCTTTTCGGCGCTATACGAACTCCCGTCGCTGCATTCCACGCCAACGCATCGGCCGTTCTCCACGATCAAGCGTTTTACCCATTTGTTGGTGAGCAACGCGCCGCCATGCGCTTCGATGTAACGCGCCAGAGCTTGCGTCAATACCCCCGATCCGCCCTTCGGGATAGGGCGGCCAGAGTGCTGCTGGCGTGCGGCGCCATACGCCATCCGGCCGGTCGTTGGCGCGTCCGGAGGCTCGGCCGCGAGATGGGCCATAAATAGCAGGAACGTGCGCGAATGCTCGTCCTCAAATGTATCGCGAATGATTTCCCACGCGGACATGGCCATCCGCCGCTGCCACAATTTGCCGCGCGGCAATTGCCCCAACTGGTCATTCAGCGGTTTGCCGAAACCGATGGGCATGAAGCTTGCCCCAAATACAATCGGCCGGATAGCGTCAAACTCCGCCAGCATCTTTCGATACGCCGCCGCATCTTTCTTCGAAAATTTTGCGAACTCGTCACAGGTGCGGTCCACGTCGCGCCATTGCGTCAGGTAAGTGCCGTCCGCAAAGGGAACGTGAAAGATCGGATCAGGATCAATGTACTCGAGCCCGTAGTCACGCAGAGGGAGCTCGTCGTTCTTGATCATCGGGTTATCCATCAAAAAGGCGTGCGACGTGGAACAAACGTCGTCTTTAAATCCCTTCAGCGTCAATTCCGCGGTTTTCACGCCGCCACCAACGATTGGACGCCCTTCCAGCAGCAAACACCGATAACCCGCTTTGGCCAGATACGCCGCAGTGACCATGCTGTTGTGCCCGGCGCCTGCCACAACAACGTCAAAGCGATCTTCTTTGGGCGTTTGCGCGCCCAAGGTGAACGGCGTGACCGCCAGAGGCGCCAGGGCCGTCGTCTTCACGAATGCCCGCCGGCTCACTTTGCTCATGAAACACCTCCCTCGGGAAAGGCTCTGGCGCCACAGTTGGATTCTTTTCTGCTGGAGCTAGGTTTGGCCAATCAAAACGACGAAACAAAGACGCGTTTCGCGTGGCTCACTAAAGCAGGTTCTTTGGTTCGCGAATCGCCTCCGCCAAATCGTTTAAAAACTCCGCCGCTCGCGCGCCATCCACAACGCGATGATCGCTCGAAAGCGTCATGGTCATCATCGGACGCGCCGCAGGCTTGCCTTCCACCGCCACCACGCGGTCAGAGATGGCGCCCACCGCGAGAACAGCTGCTTGCGGGGGCGTGATAATCGCGCTGAAAGCATCCACCCTGTACATCCCCAAATTGCTCAGCGTGAAAGTCCCTCCGATAATGTCCGCTGGCCGCAGCCTCCCTGCTCTCGCGCGTTCCGTCAATTCGCGCCGCAGCGAAGAGATTTCTGTGATCTTCAAGGTGTCGGCTTTGTGAATCACCGCGCCGACCACGCCATCCTTCACCGCCACGGCCAGGCTGATGTTGATTTCTGCATTAGAGCGGATACTTTCTCCTGTCCAACTCGCATTCATGCGCGGATGTTTCGCCAGCGTTCGCGCAATCCATGCAATCAGCAAATCGGTGATCCTCGGCACTGCCTTCAGCGACTTTTCTGCTTCCTCACGGTATCGTTTCTGTGCTGTGACGAGCCCGCTCGCATCGATCTCGCGCACCAGGAAAAAGTGAGGCACGCTCGTCCAGCTCTGAGCAGTGCGCTCGGCCATGAGCCGCGCGAGTTGGCTCAACGGCTCCACTTTAGAAACCGCGACTGGTGCAGCCGCGCCAGCAACTGCTCCTCTTGAATCGGAAAACTTCGTCACGTCTTCCGCAGTAATTACGCCGTCCGGTCCTGTTCCTCGCACCAGCGCAAGGTCAACGCCCAATTCCTTCGCCAGCCGCCTCGCCTTCGGCGAAATCTGCAGCGCCCGACCAGCAACAACTATCCTGGCGGCAGCCCCGGTCTGCACCCCAGCTGCAGCTTGCTGCGCCGCTCCGCTTGTGGCGCGCGCTGCCAGCGCAGCCGGCCCGGCTCTCGCCGGCGGTTTCTCTCCCGGTGCCACCAGCCACGCAATCGTTTCTCCCACGGGAATCACCGCGCCCACATCGGCGGTAATTCCCGCGAGCGTCCCGTCTCCAGGCGCCTCCACTTCCACGACTGCCTTGTCGGTTTCAATCTCCAGCAGCGGCTCGCCTTTGCGGACACTCTCGCCTTCTTTTTTTCGCCACGCCAGCAGCTTCCCCGTTTCCTGCGCCATTTCCAGCGCCGGCATCACCACACTAATCGCCATTCGTTAATCCCTACGCGCGTAATTGAAACAAAGGAGACATGCATACTGACGCGGACTCAGCAGAGCTTCGGGCCCCCCAAATCTCTCTTCACTTAGCACTTACAACTTAAGACTAAGGACTGCTATCAGTCCGTCGCCGCCACTCCTTGCGCCTTTGCGCTGGCTTCCACCTTTTCTTTCACGCGTCGGCTCGGCGGCTGCTCGTTCTCGCGCGTCCTCGAAAGCGGTCCGTTCACCGTGTAGTAGTGCGCTCCTGCTACCATCAACTCTTCCGCAGGGAATCGCGTAATCACTTCGTGTCCCGTGGCCGTCACCACGATTTCTTCTTCAATGCGCGCCGCGCTCCATCCATCGCTTGACGGCCAGAAGGTTTCCAGCGCGAACACCATTCCCGGCTTGATCTCGTGCGAATGCTCCAGCGAAACCAGCCGGCTGATTACCGGCTTCTCCCAAATCGCCAACCCGATGCCATGCCCGAACTGCAGCGCGAAGGCCGCCTCTTCGTCTGGAAATCCAAACTCTTCCGCCTTCGGCCACACCGACGCAATCTCCGCCGTGGTTCTCCCTGGCCGCACCAACTCGATCGCTGCATCCAGATATTCTCGGCAGCGCTGGTACGCATCGCGCATCGCGTGTGACGCATACCCGATCGTGAAGCACCGGTAATAGCACGTGCGGTAGCCCATGTAGGAATGCAGAATGTCGTAGTACACGGGATCGCCCGGCCGCAGCACTCGGTCGGAAAACACGTGTGGATGCGGACTGCACCGCTCGCCGGAAATGGCGTTCACGGCTTCGACAAATTCCGAGCCCAGGTCGTACAACACCTTGCTCACCAAGCCGACCGCCTGGTTTTCGCTCATTCCCGGCTTCATCGCGCGGTACAACTCGTCGTAGGCCGCGTCCACCATCATCGCCGAGTGATTCAGCAGCGAAATCTCATCTTGCGTCTTGATCACGCGCGCGTCGCTCATCAACTGCTGGCCGTCAACGACCTTGATGCCTTCTTTCTGCAGTGCAAACAAAATCGGCGGCTCGACCACGTCGATTCCCAGCGGCTCCCGGTGCAGCCCGCGCTTTTCCAACTCCACTTTGATCTTCCGCGCCACATTCTCCGCGCGGCCCATCTCCGGCGACATCGCCCCGCGTAGCAGCGGAATTCCCGCGCGCGAGCGTTCGCCGAGCCAAGGGCAATTTTGTTGGTGGTGCCGCGCCGCGCTCCCAAAGTCCCACAGAATTGGTTCATCATTCTGCGGCAGCAGCGTGAACCGGCTGATTTTGTCCTGGGCCCACGTTCCGATGTGCGTTGCGGTGATGTACCGTACGTTGTTCATGTCGAAGCACAACAGTGCGCCCATCTCCGATTTCGCCAGCAGCGCTTTCGCCCGAGCCAGCCGCTCGCGGCGCAGCCGGTCAAAATCAATGCGGTTCTCCCAATCCACCGCCATCGCCCCATACGTTTTCAGCGCCATCTCCCACCTCCCCGCTGCATTGGAGGTCGGAGCTTTAGCTCCGACATAAAAGCTCGCACCTCAGCGGGCTTTAGCCCCTGAGAAAAACTCTTGTATTTTTACTCCGCGCCATCACGCTTTCCCGCACATCGCCCGCGCCGCCTCAAAAACCGTTTGTTCCGTCGGCACCGTTACGTCTTCCAGCGGCGGTGAAAACGGGATCGGCACGTGCATCGCGCCCATGCGCTTCACGGGAGCATCCAGGCTGTAAAACGCGCCTTCCGCAATCACCGACGCCATCTCCCCGGTAACTCCATACCGCCCATATCCTTCATCCACCACGATCGCCCGCGAAGTTTTCTTTGCCGATTCCACCAGCGTCTTTTCATCCAGCGGCCATGTCGTTCGCGGATCGATCACTTCCGCGCTCACGCCGATTTTCTCCAGCATCTCCGCGGCGCCCAGCGCCACTTGCACCATGCTGCTGGTCGCCACAATGGTGACGTCCTCGCCTTCGCGCTTCACGTCCGCCACGCCAAACGGAATCGTGTACTCCCCTTCCGGCACCGACCCTTTCAGCTTGTACATCATCTTGTCTTCGAAAAAGATCACGGGATTTTCGTCGCGAATCGCTGTCTTCAGTAGCCCTTTCGCATCGTATGGAGTCGACGGCATAGCCACTTTCAATCCCGGCACATGGCTCAACCAAGCATGCAGCGATTGCGAATGCTGCGCCGCCGAGCGCCGCGTCGCTCCCAGCGTCGTGCGCAACACCATCGGCACCTTCCACGTTCCCCCGGACATGTAATGCACTTTCGCGGCTTGATTCACCAACTGGTCCATCGTTAGTGTCAGAAAATCGCCGAACATGATGTCCACCACCGGCCGCAGCCCCGTCATCGCCGCGCCCACTCCCATCCCGGTGAATCCCGCCTCCGAAATCGGCGTATCCAGCACGCGTTCGCAGCCAAATTCTTCTACCAATCCCGACAAAACTTTGAACGGCGTTCCGGCTTCCGCCACGTCCTCGCCGAAAATGCACACACGCTTGTCGCGCCGCATCTCCTCTGCCAGCGCCTCGCGTACCGCTTGCGCAAACGTCAATTCGCGTACGGCCACTTCAGGCATACACGTCCTCGTCCGCTTCTTCCGGCTTGGGATACGGCGCCGCAATCGCAAACTCCACCGCCGCTTTCGTCTCCGCTCGCACTTCCTTCTGCATCTCTTCGAGCGCCGCCGCGTCTGAAATTCTTTGCTGGATCATCCATGCCGCGAAGTTCTTGATGGGGTCGCCCTTGGTCTTCCACTCCTGTTCTTCCTGCTTCGACCGGTAGTATTCGCGGTTGATGTCGCCCACATGGTGTCCGTGGTAACGGTACGTACGGCAAACCAAAAACGCCGGTCCTTCTCCCTTGCGCGCTCGCTCCACCAAACGTTGCGCCGCGGCGTAAACTGCGCGCACGTCCTGCCCATCTACGCTTTCCGCCTGCACGCCGAACGCGGCGCCGCGCGCCAGCATGTCCCCTGCCGTTGTCTCCGAATAGTGCGTGTATTCGTTATACAGATTGTTCTCGCAAACGTAGATGACCGGCAGCTTCCATAGCGCCGCCAGGTTCATCACCTCGTACAAAACGCCCTGTCCCAGAGCGCCTTCGCCAAAAAAGCAAACCGTCACTTGCCCCGTGCCTAGCCGCTTCGACGATAGCGCTGCGCCTGTCGCGATTCCCGCGCTCCCTCCAACAATCGCATTCGCGCCCAGATTCCCCGTGGCCGGATCGGCGATGTGCATCGACCCGCCCTTCCCCCGGCAATATCCCGCTTCTTTTCCCAGCAATTCCGCAAACATGCGGTCCGGCGAAGCGCCCTTGGCCAGGCAATGCCCATGCCCGCGATGCGTGCTGGTGATGTAATCCGTCTGCCGCAGCGCCGCGCAAATCCCCACGGCCACCGCTTCTTCCCCGATGTACAGGTGCGCCAGGCCCGGCATCAGGGCCCGCGTATAAAGCTCGTTCACACTCTCTTCAAACTCCCGAATCGTCACCATGCGCCGGTAAATGCGAATCCATTGCTCCGCTCTCACGCCATCGATCACTCTGGCTTGGTCCGTGGCAATGGTCATTGGGAAGCTCCGGACACTTTTGTGGATAGCCCCGACATACGCGCCAAAACCTCAAACACTATCGCGAAATCCCTTTCCTCCAGCGCCATCCCTCGCGCTGCGGTCAAAAACTCATTTGTTACTGCCGTCGTCGGCATCGGCACGTTCAGCTGCCGCCCGAGCTCCAGCGCCAGCAGCATGTCTTTCTGCATCATGTTGACGTTGAACCACGCTTCTTCCGGCATGTTCAGCACAAACGGCCCCCGATACTGCACCATCGGCGACGCGATCACGCTGTGCGTCAGCACCTCCACCGCGGTCTCCCGCTTGATCCCGCTCTTTTCTGCCAGCAGCACGCCTTCACAAAATGCCAGCATCTGCACCGCCAGGCTCAAGTTCACGCCAATCTTCATCACCAGCGCCTGTCCGTTCTCTCCCACGTGCGTCACTTTCGGTCCAATATCCAGCAGCAACGGCTTCACTTTCTCGAACGTTTCTTTGCGCCCGCCCACCATCACGGAAAGCTTGCCTTCTTGCAGCGTAATCACGCTTCCGGAAACCGGCGAGTCCACCATGTCGCCGCCTTTTTCCCGCACTTTCGCGGCAATCTCCCTGCTGAACGCCGGCCCCACCGTGCTCATGTCCACAAAAATTGTTCCCGGCTTGACTCCCGCCAACATCCCGTCCGGACCATTCATCACCGCCGCCAGCGCCGCCGAGTTCGTGACCATCGACAGCGTGATATCGCTCGCCTCGACCACCGCCTTGGGCGTGTGCGCCCACTTCATTCCCTTCTTGATCAGCCATTCCGCCTTCGAACGCGTCCGGTTGTAGCCGGTGACACTGTGGCCCTTGCCGAGCAGGCGACTCACCATCTCGCCGCCCATCACCCCCAAGCCCACAAATCCCAGATTCGCCATGGACCTATTTCTCCCGCCCAATTGCTTACTTCCATTCTCCTTCGGTCTTAACCGCCGCGCGCTTTCCTCGAATCTTCCCGCACCTGCCTCATGTGCGCTTTCATCGCCTCGCGTGCTCCTGCGGCATCCCGATGCTCCACCGCATCCAAAATTTTCTTGTGGTGATACTGGCCCCGCTCCGGCCCGCCTTCCACCTGAAAAATTCCCATCCGTTGCTCGCGGAGCAGCCCCACAATCGAATCGATCAAGGACAAGATGATGGGATTGGCAGCCGCTTCTGCCAAGGCCAGGTGAAAATCGAGGTCCGCCTCGATGAACGCGTCCGGGTCCCTTTTCGCTCGTTCCATCACCTCGAACGACTCGTGCATGGCGGCTAGGTCCTCAGCTTCGGCGCGCTCTGCCGCAAGTGCCGCAATTTCCGGCTCCATCATCTCCCGGACTTCGGTCAAATACCGCGAACCTTCCGCCTGCCCGGCCTTCACCATGCGGTCCAGCGACAACCGGATCGGGTGGGCGCTGGTTTCCATGATGAAAGTCCCCCGGCCCGGGTAAGCTTCCACAAAACCCTTCTCCCGCAGAGCCTTCACCGCCTCGCGCACCGCGGTTCGGCTGACTCCAAATTGTTGGGCTAACTCTCGTTCCGGGGGAAGCTTGTCGCCGGTCTTCAACGCGCCTTTCTGGATGGACTCCTCTACCTGCTGGACGATTTGCTCATACAAGCGGGAGGAACGCACAACTTTGTACATCATCATCTCCAGAGATCGAGGAAGAACTCTTCCAACCTTGGTATTACCGGTGGACCATATGAACCCATTGATTTTCCAAAGCTTAGTACTGGGCGCAGCCTCAGCTGGTCGGGTTGTCGGACCACTTCTACCAAACCGTCCCTCCCCTTGCAACCTACTCTTTCCCTACTCGATCCACACGGTCTTGATGTTAGTGAACTCTCGGATTCCGTGAACGCCCAGTTCCCTGCCGTGCCCCGACCACTTCACTCCGCCAAACGGCAGCCGCGGGTCGGACGCCACCATCCGGTTAATGAACACCATCCCCGCCTCGAGTTCGTTGATAAACCGCTCCCGTTCCTTGTCGTCATTGGTCCAAGCGCTGGCCCCCAAACCAAACCGCGTATCGTTGGCAAGGCGAATCGCATCCTCCAGGTCCTTCGCCCGGAACACGCTCGCTACCGGCCCGAACAGCTCCTCCTTGTGCGCCGGCGAACCCTTGGGAATATTGGTCAACACCGTCGGCGCATAGAAATTCCCCGGCCGGTCGAGCGGCTTGCCTCCCGTCAAAACTTTTGCACCCAATTCGACGGTTCTCTTTACCTCCCGGTCCAAGTCCTCCAGCCCTTGTGCCGACGACAGCGGCCCTAGTTCCGTCGATTCATCGAACGGGTCCCCCACCTGCAGCGCCGCCATCTTGTCGGCAAACATCTTTTCAAATTCGTCCGCAATCGCCTCCGCCACGATGAATCGCTTCGCCGCAATGCACGATTGCCCGTTGTTAACAATTCGCGCTCTCACCGCCGTGGTCGTCGCTGCCTCGAGGTTCGCGCTCGGCATCACGATGAACGGATCGCTGCCCCCCAACTCCAGCACCACTTTCTTGATTCTTTTTGCCGCTCCCACTCCCACTTCCACGCCCGCCCCTTCGCTTCCTGTCAGCGTGGCCGCTGCGACGCGCGGATCCGCCAGCACGCGGTCCACCTTCTGCGAGCTAATCAGCAGCGTTTGAAAAGCTCCATCGGGAAATCCTGCCTTCTTAAAAATCTCTTCGATGAGCAGCGCCGACTGCGGCACGATCGAAGCATGCTTCAGCAGCCCCACATTTCCCGCCATCAAAGCCGGAGCGGCAAACCGCAGCACCTGCCAGAAGGGAAAATTCCACGGCATCACTGCCAGCACCGGCCCCAACGGCAGATAGCGAATGTAGCTGCGTTTCGCCGTCGTCTCCACGACTTCGTCCGCCAAAAATCTCTCCGCATTCTCTGCGTAGTACCGGCAGACCCACCCGCACTTCGCGGCCTCATCCACCGCCGACCGGAAAGTCTTCCCCATCTCCGTGGTCATCACCCGCGCGTAAGTCTCTTTTTCTTTTTCCAGAACCGCCGCAGCATTCATCATCAGGCGCGAGCGCTCGGCAAATGGTGTTTTGCGGTAACTCAAAAACGTATCCGCCGCTTTCTGCAGTTTCACTTCAAGTTGCGCGTCCGACAATGATTCGAAAGTCTTTACTACCTGTCCGGTCGCCGGATTCACCGTCGCAATCGCCATTTCTCTCCTCCAAATCCCGCTTTTTGCCCCATCCACGCCCGGTCCCGGCGGCAGATTTATCCCGCCATGCAGGTCCGCCGGATCCGCAGTCTACTCCTCCTTGCTGGTTTCAGATGGATCCGAATGGAGACGGTCTTCGACAAAACGGTATAACCCCTACGCTTGGTCCAACCACTATACCCCATTCTTCCCTTCCACGACAGCTCGACTGACCAGAATCCCGCTAGAATGCTTGAATATCCCTTGACACAATTTGGCGCCAAGTGGTACAGCGGTCATACCTTTTTGACGGCTGCCGCCCACTTTTGGCCAGCCGAACCCAAGGAGTCTCGACCGATGCCGACCCGCCAGAGTCTCAAGAACCGGCCCTCCAAAGCCATCCGCGGCCAACCGACGCGACCCCGGAGCGGCTCTCTTCTCTCCACCCGCCGCCAATTCCTTTGCACCGCGGCGGGTGCAGGCCTCGCTCTCGCCGGTTCTTCCTTCTCGGCTTGGGCCGACCACCACGGCCACCCCACTCCCAACAGCCTCACCTACCTCGACCGCCGCATGTACATCCACAACATGGAACTCCTCGCCCACTTCGCTCCCGGGCAGCATCGCGGCGGCAAAATGCAGCTCATGTCCGTCGGCAGCCGTCGCTACCTCTTCCAGCAGGGTGACGTCATCGACGTGAGCGACGTTCGCAAGCCTGTGATGTTCAACAAAGGCGGCTTCGAGGGCTCCCAGGTCCAGGTCGCCTACAACAAGAGCCTTAAAAAGTGGATTCTCATGACCGGCGCGCAAACGCCCATCACCGATTCCACACCCGAAGCGCCCATGGGTAAGTACGACGATCCGCACCTCGACGACAAACGGAAAAACTACAAGGGCCTGCGCGGCGTTCGCTTCTACGACGCCACCGATCCCGCGAAGATTGTCAAGCTCTCCGAATTCAGCACTGGCGCCACCGGCCAGGGCACGCATCGCAATTATTACGACGGCGGAAAGTACGCCTGCCTTGACACGGCGCCCGACGAAACGTTCATCCACCAGCCTTCCTACTTCCGCCGGCTCGTCAACGGCAACATGATTGTCGACTGCTCCGATCCTGCCAGCCCCAAAGAAGTTTCCATGTGGTGGGTTCCCGGCTCCCGCAAGGGCGAAGAAGCCGAATACGACAAGTGGATTTGGTCGAAACTCGTCCCGCCGAAAGTCGTTGCCGACCAGACTCCTTTCGCCGGTCTCCACGGCCCAGTGTATGTTCCGAAAAAGTTGGAAGACGGCGGCAATCGCGGCTACGGCGCGTTCGGCTGCAACGGCTTCATCATTCTCGATCTCTCCGATCCCGCGCATCAAAAAGAAATCGGCCGCTTCGAACCGCCTCCGCAATATTCCGGCATGGGTATCGCCTTCCACACGATCTATTGCGGCATCCTCGAACGCGGCTTCGTCATCTCGAATGGCGAAACCACCAACTCCGACTGCAATCAAATCTATCTGCCCAATTGGGTCATCGACATTCGCGACGAGCAGCATCCCGTTCCCGTCGCCCAGCTTCCCCGCCCCGTCCCGCCGCCCGAGGCGCCATACAAGGATTTCTGCTTCAAGCGCGGCCGCTTTGGCACGCACAATCCTCCGCATCTCAAAGCGCCGGGAAAGCCGCGCCAAGAATTCATCGCCTATTCCTATTTCATAGCCGGGCTCCGCTGCTACGACATCGGCGATCTCACCGAGCCCGAAGAAGTCGCTTACTTCATTCCGCCGCAAGGCGGCGACTTGAAGAAATTCGGCAGCTACGACCGCACTGTCGACAATGTTTTCATCGAATGGGACCGCAACATCATTTGGTGCGCCGCCGATACCGGCCTCTACGCGCTGAGTTGCCCGAACCTCGGCAAGCCCATTCTCGATCCCATGCCCGTCGCGGAATGGTCACTCGACAAACTCAACGAAGGCGCGCCCTGACTCGTTCTTCGGCGCACTGGAGAAAACCCGATGAGTATTCCTTCTCGGTCATCCCTCTTCGCGATGCTGGTCTGCGTTTCCTCTGGGCTACATGCTGATTTGCGCGCAAAACCGCAGGAACGTTTCATTCCGGGCGAAGCGAAGGGTGTCAACCGATCCACATTTCGGTATCTGGGGTCGGCTGCGGTCGCCCAAGAAACGATGCCCGTCAAAATCAAACTCCTTACGCTTCTCGGCCGCCCGCTCCAATTGGTTGCCGCAGAAAAGCTTGGCCTCTTTTCCAAATTTGGCCTCGAAGTGCAAACCGAAAACTCCGCCAATTCTCAGGAGTTGCGCGACAAACTCGCCACCAGGAATGGCGACATCGCCTATCTTGCCGTGGACAACGCCGTGGCCATGGTCGACCTCGCCAACCAGGACGTCATCATCGTCATGGGTGGCGAAGGCTCGCAAAACGAACTCATCGCCCAGCCGGACATCAAATCCATCAAGGATTTGCGTAGCAAAACGCTCATCGTTGACGCGCCCAACACCGCTTACGCTGTACAGCTCAAAAAAATTCTTCTTCTCAGCGGCCTCGAAGCCGGCAAAGATTACGAAATCAAGTCCGTCGGCGCCACGCCGCAACGCCTCATCGCCATGCGAGAAAACAAATCCTACGCGGCCTCAATGCTCGGCCCGCCTAGCTCCATCATCGCCAAGCGCGAAGGCTTCGTCAGTCTCGCCGCGGTACAAGAAAGCATCGGTCCGTACCAAGCTGCAGGCCTTTTCGCCCAGCGCAAGTGGGCACAAGATCATCGCGAAGCACTCACCAACTTTCTTGCCGCAATCATCGAAGCGCAGCGCTGGCTGCTGGCGCCCGCCAACAAAAACGAAGTCCTTGCGCTGATGACCAAAGAAGCGCATCTCGCACCGGAAGTAGCTGCGGAGTCATACGAATCGCTCATGACCAAGCCCGGCGGCTTCGCGAAGGACGCCGCCTTCGATGTGCGCGGCTTTCAGAATGTCCTGAAGCTGCGCGCGGAAATCGAAGGCTCTTGGGGCGGCCATCCTCGGCCGCCCGAAAAATATTACGACGCCTCGTATTACGCCGCCGCCGTCGCTAAATTGCAGGGCAAGCCGTAATGCGTAGCGCAATACGACATGACGTGTCATTCCGAGGGCCGCTTTTGCCTGCCTGCCGCAGGCATCGCCCGCGGAATCTCCTTTTCGTTTGGGAGAAAGAAAAATGCAATACATTTCTATATCGACAATAATCGTGGCCTTTCTTTCCGCGACCTCCGCCTTCCCCCAGGAGCGCACCCTCGACGAAATCAAAGCCGAAGCCCTCAAGCGCGCCGAGAACGGCATGTATCCGCTTATCGGCCTCGATCCCGCCGACGTCAAAGAGGCTTTCGCCGCCATCCACACTTCCGACTACGACGAATGGGCCGCCGCGTTCACCACCGCCGGCGATCGCTACATGGCCGAAGCGAAATCGCTCGAAGCGCGCGATCCCGCCAAAGCCAACGCGGATTACATCCGCGCGTGGCGCCTCTATTCCTTTGGCCGCTGGCCCGTGCCGTCTTCCCCCGGCAAGCAGCGCGCGTACGCCAAAGCACTCGAAGCGTTTCTCGCGCACGCCAAATTCATGGACCCGCCTCTCGAAGTCGTTCGCATTCCCTTTGAAAACTCCGAAATCGTCGGCTACCTCCGCCTGCCGAAGAACGCGAAAAGCCCCGTCCCCGTGGTCATCGCCATCAGCGGCCTCGACAGCCGCAAGGAAGATCTCTCCGAAAATTTCGGCGCAGTGATTCCGCATGGCATCGGCTTTATCGGCGTCGACTCGCCGGGAACCGGCCAGTCGCCCATCAAAGCCAGTGAAACCGCCGAGCGCGAATTCTCGCGCGTCATCGACTACCTCGAAACGCGCCCCGAAGTGGATAAGATGCGCATCGGCGTCGACGGCCAAAGCTTCGGGGCGTATTGGGCCACGAAACTGGCCATCGTCGAGCACACGCGCCTGAAAGCCGTCGTCGCGCAATCCCCGCCCGTCGACGCTACCTTCCAAAAAGATTTCGTCCTCCACCAAACGCTCGGCAATCGCGAATATCTTTTTGGCCTGGGGCCCGCGCTGATGTCCATTTTCGACGGTGCAAAAACGCCGGAGGATCTCGCGAACATTTTTCCCAAGCTGTCCCTGGTCTCGCAGGGCCTGGTCGGCTCGCCGGCTAGGTCGGGCTCGCCTGCCGCGGCAGGCAAACCCACCGCGCCCATGCTCATCATCTCCGGCGCGCTCGATACCCAGGTCCCCATCTCGGACACCTATCTGTTGCTCTCGAGCGGCGATGTGCCCAAGGAGGCCTGGATCAATCCCCAGGGCGGCCATTTGGGCCGCCAGGTCAGAGTCTGGCCCGACCCGGTCATCTTCCGCGAAGTCATCATCCCCTGGCTCACCCGCAAACTCGCCACGCCGCCTTTGTAGTGGCCGACCTTCAGGTCGGTGCATTTTGTGGGGCCGGCATCTTGCCGGCTCTTGTTTTCGTAACCGCGGGCTTCAGCCCAGCATCTTCTTCCGCTTCCGCCAACCCTGGCTCACACGCAAGCTGGGGCAAAGAAATTGACATTTCTGGTTTGCAGCAGTCTCCCGCTGGTGGCGGATAGTCACATCGTTTCTACAAATCACATTCATCCTCTGTGCTTCCATAGTGCCGAACGACAATTCGCGTGACCCCAAAACTCTGGCATCTCAATAGGTATTTTCCTGCGTCTAAGCGTTTGTTTGGTGCTAGACCGCGAACGGAGACCGCCTGTGCGAACTGCAACGGTTTCGGCCCTTTGTCTCTCACTTTCGTTGATTTCGTTCCCACGTCCAGCGGCGGGTCAGTCCAATTCCCCCAGTCCATCATTGACCGCCTCGCAAATCGCGCCGGCCCTCAGGAAATTACCTGACCTCCAGAAAGACACCGAAAACAAAGGCCTCCCAGTCGGAACCAATTCCACACACGAGCCCGGAAATGCACCACAGTCTTGGATGAACCTTCTCGCCCAGCAAGATAAGCCAAGCACCGAACAGTTCCACGCGGGACTCAAGGAACGCCTCAAGGAGGAGATTCTGCCGCAGCTTGAGAGCCATCGTTGCGCCCACATCCTCATCTTCCAGGCGCCAAAATTGGATTCAAAGATGGTTGTAGAGGCGCCTCCAAGTTCGGGGGACAACATCACAACCTTCAAGGGGTTGCGACCTTGCTGCCGCGACCTCCGTGGCCTTCATGGGCTGCCCCCGACTGCCCCCAAGGCCCCCGTGCCCAACCTTGAGGGCTGGCTAAACCATCTCCGCCCTTAGCGTCTTCGAGAACGTATAGAACTTGCTAGCCCGCCCGAAGGGTCACCGGCGATGAGCGCAAAAATAAACAAGACCCATTGCAAGCTCCTTATTACCTGGAGCCTCGCTGTCTTTTGTGCATTCCCGATCACAGCCCTGGCGCAAATGGCCTCGGGTCAGAAAGCGCCTCCCCCTCTCGGAACGTTGGTCGATGTGGGCGGCTATCGCATCCATTTGTATTGCACTGGTGAGGGGACGCCTACGGTCGTCATTGTGGGCGCCGGATTTTCTTTCGATTGGGGACTCGTTCAACCGGAAGCCGCAAAATTTACTCAAGTCTGTGCCTATGACCATTCCGGCATTGGCTGGAGCGACGACGGCCCGAAAGATTCATGCTCTCTTAGGGTGAGCGAAGTACACACTGCGCTGAAAAATGCCGGGATTAAGGGGCCTTACGTGCTCGTGGGGCATTCGCTTGGTGGATTAGTTGCGCGTGTCTACGCCGGGCGATTCCCAGAAGAGGTCGCGGGCATGATTTTTGTGGATCACACGATTAACCCGATGCTGCTTTCTTCACCGGGCGATAAGCCCCTACCGCCTCCCCCACCAAAGCCTTCCTCTCCCAGCGCCGGACCGATTGGGAAACCGGTCGGGATCGAAAGCGATCCGAATTTTAGTAAGCTATCGGACCGTGACCGCGAGCTTCATCTCTGGTTCATCTCACAGCCCCGAACTGAAAAGTCTTTGCAAGCACACCTGGGCATGATGCCCGGCTGCGTTGAGGAGGCGAACGCCATCCTCAAAGAACACGATCATCCGCTCGCCGATAAGCCGCTCGTCGATATCAGCATTAAGAACGCCAGCCCGGCTTATATTAATTTGCAGACGCAGTTGCTGTCCCTTTCGCAAAATAGCAAGGAGATGATTGCGGAGAAGAGCAGCCATTTCGTGATTATCGACAGGCCTGATGTTGTCGTAGAGGCAATTCGTCAAGCGGTGCAGTCGGTCCGAAATAACGCCAAGCTCTGACTAGCCAGCCGCATCGTGCGGGAAGACCTCTGTGACCTTCTTTGCCGTCAATCGTTTCCGCACTCTTCCCCATTCAACGGAGAGTGGGGTACCGTCGCCGGTCCTTCCCCTCGCGATCCAGCATCGACTTTCACTTTTCGTGTTTCGAGTTTCGATTTCCCCTTTTCCAATTTCGCGCCGTCCCAGAGAGACGCGGAACCGCCGCGGCTCGCTTCGAGGAGTATGGACCCAGATTGAGAGGGGGTTAGCTAAGCTAGAACCAGTCGGTGCGATAGGCGACCCACCAGCTCACAATGGCGATGGGAATGGTGGCGAGCAGGCCCCAGATTAGCGGCAAGGTAACATCCGCGACCACGCCCAGCACGATGAAAACGGTCCAGAAGATTTTGCGCTGCACTTCGATATTGTAACGCGGACCAGACCCGCAACTATAATTCAGGCTGCCTACGCATAACAAAGAGTTACCGGAGCGGGCTCGCTGGTAATGCTCAGCCCGGGCGGCGCGACCGCGGGGCAAGAAGCGCTGTGGGATGCGGCGAATGCGGCTGCGTTGTGGTGGTGACGGCGAAAAACGGTCCAAACCTAAAACACGGGAGGCTGTAGTAAAACAAACCGACTCAACAGCATGGGCGGTCACGAGAACTCAGCGTCCTTCGACGCCGAGAACAAGAAGGAGCTAATTTGCGGCGGCGATGAGCGCCTGCTCGGTGCGCTCCGCTTGCTCGAAGCCGCGCGCCGCGTAAAACATGGCGCGGTTGAAGAAATGGTCGATCATGCGGAACATGTCGTGTTCCGCAAGAACTTCTATCTCGAAACCGGGCCAGGATTCCCGATAGAGAAAGTCCCAGAGATTGTCTTTGGTCAGAACAATGGCCCACAGGAGTTCGCTCAGAGGAACTCCCTGCCGGTAACGCCGAGCGCCAATTTCGGAATATTGGTGTTCGATATCCCGTTCCGTACGGGTGGCGAGCCATTGGCCTAGCTGGCTGTAAATTTCATAGACGCGTTGCCGAAGCTCGTGCTCCGGAACCCTGCTGAAAGAAGCGAGATGAGGAGCTTGGCGAGCGCGCGCGAGAAGTTCCGTCGCCAACTCCTTCGAATGCGACTCAATCAGATGCACTAAGCGGTGGATTGGCGTAACCAACCTCCGTGAGTTCTAAGTGCAGTATGGAGACGAGGGTGGACAAATGCAGCGGTGAAGAACACAGAGATACGCGATGCATGTCACGCGGGGCCCAGGCGAGCAGCGTGACCTGTTCCAAAGTGCAGGCACGTTACTGTCTCGGAATTCGGAGCAAAAATCCGCGGCGGCCGGAAGGGCGCGGCGGGATGATTAAGCTACAGCCCCAAAAGGTAGGAAAAAATGGACAAAACAACACAGGCAGAACCTCTTTCTCCCGAACTCACGGCGGCAGCGGAGGCCGAGCGGCAAGCTGAGGCCAAGGAAATAGCGCAGTCCTTGGCAGGGAAAGCGGCTCGGCAGCCCCGGAAGGGATCGCGCTACTCGCCAGTGACGGTTTCGCCAGAGAGCGCCAGGGGCGAGTCCACGCCGGTGACGGAGTTTGTGGGATTCCTGAAGCAAACCCAGCGGATCTGGCTCATGGTAGTGGGCGCGATTTTCGGGCTCATCGTGTTAGTCACGCTGGCGGAGCGCGGATTCGAATGGATCAGCAAGTCCCGTGAAAGAAAACACGAACAAGCAGTAGCGAGCGTGACGCCGGAACACTTACTGGCGCGCTGCGGGCAACCACTCGAAGACACGACGAAGAACGTTTACCCGATCCTGATGCGCACGATGACGTATCAAATCAGCCGGAATGAGACGTACATCTTTGACTTTAGCCGGACCGCGGAGGAACAGAGCGACTGGGTGTTTCTGTCGATGAAAGACGGGAACGGCAAGAGCTACGAAACGGCGGAAGAAAAAGTCAGCGCGATGTCTTGCCTGAACTCGCGGAAGTGAGGGCGCGGAACGGGCTGACGACCCGGCGGAAAAAGCAGATCCCTCGCTCCGCTCGGGATGACAGGTGTCCACATTTCTTCGATGCTGCCAGAACCTAAGGACTTTTTCGAGCCTCACAACTTTTGAGACATCCCCGAGTGGCAGCGCTAAGCCCAGGAGAAGCCGTGCTTGGAAAGCGGCAGCGAACGGATGCGCTTTCCTGTGGCGGCGAAAATGGCGTTGCACACTGCCGGAAGTACCGGGGGAAGCGCTGGCTCGCCGGGGCCGGTCGGCGGATTGTCGGTCTTCAGGAAGTGCACTTCGATTTCGGCCGATAATTGGTTCATGCGCACAGGCGGGTATTCGTGGAAGTTGCTCTGCACCGCGCGCCCGCCATCAATGGTGATTTCGTAAGACATGACTTGGCTAAGGCCGTCGATCACCGCACCGCGGACCTGATTTTCCGCGCCGCCCGGATTGATGATGGTGCTGCCGATGTCGCCGGCAACCCAAACCTTATTGACCTTTAGTTTGTGCCCGCGTCGACCTGCACTTCGGCGACTTCCGCAAAATAACCACGATGAGAAAACTGGAAGGCCACGCCCATGCCGGTATTTTTCGGAAGCTGGCGCTGGCCCCAGCCGGATTTTTCGGCAACGAGTTTTACAACGCCGATCATGCGCGCGGCATCTAGGTCGCTCGAGAAGGGATCGGGCTTCGTGTTGGGATTGGAGACGGGCGGGAGGCTGAGAAGACCCAGACGGAATTGGATAGGATCTTTTCCGGCGGCGTGCGCGAGTTCGTCGGTGAAAGATTGAAAGACCCAGGAAAACGCGTTGCTGCGTGGCGCACTTGCCCGCATAGACGGGGCATTTGTCGTAGACGGCATACAACATGCCGGGAACTTTGAAGTCGATGCTGTAGAGCGATTTGCCGGTGACGATGCTGAGGTTGTCGACGCCCGGAATGCGGACGTCCTTCCAATCGACATCCAGCTCTTCGGCGCTGAGCATAGGCAGGCTGGTTTTGACGCCTTGCCCGATTTCCGGATTTTTGCCCATGATGGTGACGATGCCGTTGGCGGCCACGCGGACGAAGGCGAGAGGCTGGAAGGCAGGGGCGGGCGGCTGCGGTGCGGCCGCTTGAGCCGCGGCAGTGAACGCTTTCACGGGCTCGAGATGATAGGAGAGAAGAAAGCCGCCGCCAGCGACGGAGGAAACTTTTGAGAAAAGCGCGGCGATTGAGAAGAGCGGAGTTCATAGGATCCCCAGTGGTGCGAGACGCGGTTCAGGCAGGCAGCAGGATCGTCCGACACGCAAAGTATTGTAAACGTCACGGGAAATTCCGTGACCCTTCGCCGAGACTCACCGCAGGCTGGTGACTCGTGAAAAGATCTCGCAATCGGTAAGACAACGAGACAAGCGGGCAACGTCGAGGAGGGCACGATATATCGTGCCCCTACGGGAGGCAACGCGGTCAGGCGGCGGGGGGTGTGGACTGGTCGGCAGCGTGGGACATGACTTCGCGCATCTTGACGGAATCAAGTTCACCCTGCCAGCGGCTGACGACAAGTGTGGCAACGCCGTTGCCGACGACGTTGGTGAGGGCGCGGCATTCGCTCATAAATTTTTCGATGCCGACAAGAAGCGCGAGTCCCTGCACGGGAATCGAGGGGACGGCGGCGAGAATGGCGGCGAGAGTGACGAAGCCGGTGCCAGTGACTCCGGAACCGCCTTTCGAAGCGATAAGGGCGAAAAGCAACATGCCCGAGATTTGGCCGAAAGAAAGGTGCGTGCCCGTGGCTTGCGCGAGAAAGAGCGCGGACAGCGCGAGGTAGATGTTGGTGCCGTCGGTGTTGAAAACGTAGCCGGTGGGAAAGACGAGACCGACGACGGAACGCGATGCGCCCAGGCCTTCGAGCTTGCGCATCATGTCGGGGAGGACGGTTTCGGAGGAGCTGGTGCCGAGCACAATGAGCAGTTCGTCCTTGATATAGGCGAGGAAGCGAAAGATCGAAAAGCCCGCCCACCACGCGATGGCGCCAAGGACGAGGACCACGAAGATCAGGCTGGTGAGATAGAAGGTACCGATGAGCTTAATGAGATTCGAAAGCGAGGCCATGCCGTAACTGCCGACGGTGAAGGCCATGCCGCCGAGAGCACCGAGCGGTGCCGTGCGGATAATGATGCGAATGATGCCGAAGACGATTTTGTTGGCGACTTCGACCGCGCGCACTGCGCGTGCGCCAAATTCGCCGAGCGGAGCGATCGCGAAGCCCGTAAGGATGGAGATGAGAAGAACTTCAGGGACTTCGCCGCTTGCAAAGGCGTCAACAAACGTCTTCGGAATGAAGCTCAGAAGAAATGGGATGAAGCCGGTTTCTTTGGCGCGGCCGACGTAAACTGCGGCGGCTTTGGGATTGAGCGTAGCGAGATTGATGTTGAGGCCTGCGCCGGGATGAATCGCAACGGCGACGGCGACGCCGATGAGCAGCGCGAGCGTCGAGACCAGTTCGAAATAAATCAGCGTTTTGATGCCCACCTTGCCTACTTTTTTGATGTCGGCCATGCCCGCGATCCCCTGCACGATGACGCAGAAAATCACCGGAGCGATCATCATGCGAATGAGCGCGACGAAGGCGTCGCCCAGGGGCTTGAAGGCGATGCCGGTTTTCGGAGAGAACCGGCCGATGAGAATGCCAACGGCGATGGCGATGAGGACTTGAATATAAAGGACGTAGTACCAGGGCTTGCGCGCGGTAGCGGGCTGGGCGGCGGTCACGCGTGGTTCTCCTGGCTGGCGAAGAAGCGCGGCGGATACGGTGCGGGCTGATTCACGTTGTACTCAGCAAGCGCGATCGAGCGGCGGCTCTTTGGTAAGAAGCACGCGCTCGATATTGCGCCAAGCGGAACGGAAAAGGAAATTAGAAGCCTGGCGGGTGACGCCAGCGATGTGCGGGGTGAAGAGGATGCGGCGCGCGGCGTCGCCTGAGAGGGTGAGGAGCGGATTGTTCGCGGCGGGCGGTTCAGTGGAGTAGACATCGACGGCGGCGCCCCCGAGATGTCCGGAGTTGAGGGCGGCAGCGAGAGCGGCTTCATCGACGATGCCTCCACGCGAAGCCTGAATGACAATGGCGCCGCGCTTCATCAGAGCGAGTTCGCGCGCGGTGATGAGACCTTGCGTGGAAGGGAGCAGCGGAACGTGCAAGGTGACAACGTCCGACGTTTTCAACAGCTCGTCGAGAGAAACAGATTTCGCGCCGAAAGCGGCAGCGGCTCTTGGGTCACGTGGGGCCGGATCATAATAAAGAATGTTGCAGCTGTTTCTATGAAGCGCTTCGGCAACGGCTAGGCCGATGACGCCGAGACCAACGAGGCCAGCAGTAAGGCCGTCGAGGCCCGAAAGATTGTCCGCGAGCATTTTGGCGCGAAATTCGCGGTAGCGGCCGGCACGGATTTCCGCATCGGCCCAGACGAAGCGACGCAAAAGCGAGGAGGCGGCGGTGACAACATACTCGGCAACAGCGTTGTTGCTGCCGCCGGGGACGTTGGCGACGGCGATGCCGAGTTTCTTCATCAGCGACAGGTCCAAGCGATCAACGCCGGCGCCGGTGACTTGAACAAATTTCACTGACGTGTTTTCAAACAGCGCCGAGGCGAGTTTCGGGCCGACGGCTGGAATAAGCAACGCGCGGGCTTGCTTCATCAGCACGGGAACATCGGGGTCGTCGAGAGCGCGATAGGCGACTTTGAGCGCACCGGGAGGCATTGCATCCGCGCGCTGAAAATCGGCTTCCGGCCGCAGGCAGAGCACGTCGATGGTCATGATTTGCGGGACGCGCGAGGAGAAGAGGCGTGCTCTTGCGTTCCCTTAGTAATGTCCGCGACGGGAAAGAAGCAGAGGAGCAAGAGAGGCTCCTTACCAGTATTGCGCGTGACGTGCTTCTCGCCAGCGGGCATCAAGAGCGTGTCGCCGGGCTTGAGAGGAAACTCGCCGCTGTCGGCGTAAGTCGTGCCGGTACCGGACAAAACATAGATGCATTCTTCGAAATCGTAATGCTGGTGCGGGCCGCGAGGAGCTTCGCCTGGTTTCGGGATAGGAATCTCCGCGAGGCGCAGGGTGACGCCGCGCGAGCCTGTTTCACCGGAGACGATTTCCAGCGCTTTGCGGCCGGGAAGGCCCAGCTGCTTGGCTTCGGCTTGCGTAAAGATACGCGCCATCAACGTGCCTTGCTCAGCGTATTGATTTCGGCGACGCCACCCTGGAGTTTGTCGAGTTGATTGAAGATTTCCGTAGACTTTGAGGCGATGGAGTCTGCGACGGCATTGAGCATGCGTTGGGCCTTTTCGACGGTGGCGTGTTGCGGGCTGCCGTACCAACCGGTGGGCGCGATGGAGCGAACGTCGGTCAAAACAGGCTGATAACTGCGCGTGCGGCGAAGCCCGTCCATTTTTTGGCCGTGAGCGTGATCGGAAGAGTAGTCGATGCGATCGAGACGGACGAGTTCGGGGCGGTAGGCTAAGACGGCGAGCGCTTCGATTTCGCCGCCGTGCGTGAGGCCGTTACACTCCTTCCCGAAAAGCTCTTCGGCGACGAAGCAAGCTTGCACGGTGAGCACGGCCATGCCGTGTTCGCGGTGGAGCGTTTCCGCGGCGACGCCGAGCGGCGGAATGTTCTGTTCGTGCCAATTGAGAATCAGGAGATATTTTGCGCCGTGCTGCGCGGCGGACGCGCAAGTTTCGATGACCACCCTCATGTAGGTTTCGGGCGTGAGCGTGATCGTGCTTTCGAACGGCATGTGCAACGGTGTGACGCCCAGCGGGCCGCCGGGGAGCACCAGGCCGTCCATACGCTCGGCCACGGCGTGCGCGATTACGTTGGCCGCGAAAATGTCCGTGCCGGCGGGAAGATGCGGGCCGTGCTGCTCGACGCTGCCCTGAGGAAGAATGACGAGTGGATGCTTTTTTAATTGCGCGGCGATTTCCGGTTGCCTCAGGTCAATGAAATAGCGGTTAGGCAACATCGTGAATCCTTTCCGCGACACGGTCCTGCGCCTCTTTCAAGACGTCGGCAATGCGCGTGGCTCGGCCGTGGTTTTCGATAGAGCGAAGCGCGGCATAAACGATGGCTACGGCAAAGTTGCCGTTGCTGGCGCTGAGTTCGCTCGGCTTACTGGTGCGGCAGCTTTCCGCAAACATTTCGAGTTCGGCGCGAAACATGTCGCTCTCGGGGATTTTTAGTTCTTCGCGCTTGGCGTAGCCGTCTTTGCCGCGCTGGATGTAGAGCGTAGATTTTTTGTGAAGCCGGTCGGGCGTGTCCCAGGTCTCGAAGTCGATTTCGTAATGCATCAGCCCTTTTGAACCGAAGACGCGCACGGCGAAGACACCTGGCGAAGTCCAGCACGAACCGACGTAGCCCACTTTGCCGTCAGAAAATTTCAGAAGCGTCATGGACTGGTCGTCGACTTCAGCGCCAACGGGAGAAAGTTTCGAGGAGATGGCACTGGCTTCGACGACTTCGTCGCCGAGATAGTGGAGCACGTCAAACTGGTGAATGGCGAGTTGCGACAGCGGACCGCCGGGAGCGCGATGCTTGTACCAGCGCCAAGTTTTGGGCGTGAGTTCGAGGGCGCGCTCGTTGGAGAAATTTGCTTCGATAAAAGCGACGCGACCCAGTTCGCCGCGGTCGATGGCCTCACGAATTCTGCGAATGCCGCCCATCAACCGCGCGCTGTGGCCTACGGTAACGGTGATGCCGTATTTTTTTTCGAGCGCGGCAATTTCCAAGCCCTCTTCGAGTGTGCTGGCGATGGGCTTTTCCGTGTAGACGTGCTTGCGGGCTTTGGCGACTTCGGCGGCGACCGGAAGGTGCTGCTCGTTGGGAACGGCGAGGATGGCGCCTTCGATCTCGCGATTCGAGAGCATGGTTTGCAGGTCCGGAACCGTGGGGACGCCGGTATCCTGTTTGAACGCGGTGCGCTTCTCTTCGGAGCGGCTGAACGCTGAGACGATTTTGATTTTTTCGGACTTCGCGGCGGCACGCGTCAAGACCTTGGCCCAGCGGCCAAGGCCCACGATGCCGACTTTAACGGGGTGTGTGGTCATTCGTCTTTAATACTTTCTTTCCAAAACGCCTTGTGCGATACGGTCCATTCTACTCAGCAATCCGCGTATTGAAACTGAAAAGCATCTGCCAGCGGCCGCCGCGCATCACCCACATGCGCGTGTTGAAATACGACTTGGCGCCGGGGCGTTGCTCGCGGGCAATCATCATCACGGTTTCGCCAAAATCGAACATGCGGGCACTGATTAATTCGGGAGGAGCGGACCTGGCACCAGCGACTTTCTGTTTTTTGATTTGCGCAAGGCGATCAGCTTTGGTGTACGGGCGGTCGTGGTGGGTGTCGGTGGCGGTAAATTCGTCGGCGATGAGCGGGACGTAGGCATCCGCATCGTTGTTGGCCATGGCGCGCATTACGCCTTGCCACGAAGTGATGGCTTCTTTCTCCGATTGCGTTTCGGGCTGGAAGGGAATGGATTTACATGGATTTTCGCAGTCCCCTGAGCTGGACCGCGAGGGAGGAGGCTCTGGCTTTTCCACTTGCTGAACTTCCTGGTAGAGAACGACACGCCAGCCTGCCTCGCGATGAACCCAAATACGCAAAACGTAAAGACGACCGCTACTCGCACGAGCGACGGCTACATTGCTATACAAACGAACTTGCGGCTCGACGTCGGCGTTTGCAGGTTTAGGTAAGTTTTCGAGGACCTGCGTTCGGGTCAGCGATTTGCCATTTGCATCGATCCACGTGAACTGGCGATCGAGAAGCGAATCCAGCGTGGACCTGTCCGCTTTCGTGGACGCTTCGAGGAAGGCGCGATCAGCCCGAAGCCCGGGCGGAGTGTCGGCCGGTCGGCCAAACGATGAAGTGACGCATAGCATCCACAAGAAACTGAACGCGAGCAACGCGCCAGAGTATGTAATAGACCGATTCATGTTTTGCTTCTGAAGGCTCGCCCGTGGAGTAAAGAAAAAAAAGCTAAGACGTCTTTGCCGGCGCCGCGTGGATGGTCGTTTGAAAGCTGATAGACATAATCCATTCGCCATCGCGTTTGATCCACAGCCGCGTGACATGAACCGGCTTTCCCGTGTACGGCTGGTGCAGGCAGGTCATGATCACCGAGTCGCCGAAATCATACATCTGCGCGGAAACAAGCGGCGAAGGGGCAGTGCCGCGTCCCGTTTGCTTTTGCAAATTGAGCGTGGCGATGCGATCGGATTTGGTCAGCGGATGATCGTTTGCGGAACTCAGCATAGCGAACTCTTCCGCAATGTGCGGCGCCCATGCTGCAGCGTCGTGATTCGTGACTCCCGTTTCCAGCGCCTGCCAGGAAGCGATAATGGCTTGCTCGGCTTCGTTCTTTGGCTTGTAGGGAATCGTTTTACAGGGATTCTCGCAGTCAGTCACGCCGGAGCTGTGCGCGCTTGCTTCCTGACGGCCGAGGGCCACTTCGTGATAGACGAGCAAGCGCCAGGCGGCGCCGCGCTTGACCCAAAGACGAAGAACGTGGACCTTGTCGCGGTCGGCCATGATGGCTTCCACGTGGCTGCGCGTTTGGCGAACCTCATGCGCACCGGCTTCGTCGCCGAGCGCAGGTTTGGGGAGTGCGCCAAGGACTTCGACACGAGAGAAAGTCTTGCCTTCAGCATCGGTCCAGGTGAAATCGGCGTCAAGAAGCTTTGCGACGGAGGCGCTATCGCCCTTGGCAGCGGTTTGCACAAATTCGCCGTCGGCTTGGAGAACGGATGCTTCTTCCACCGCCGCACTTCCCCGCTCGATGGGCTTCGCGAGTAAGAAGCCGAAACTGAACACGCCTATAGCCAACACAGAGGTAACGGAACGGCCCATGCTTCGCAGCCCTCCCGGGATTGTCGCTCTCTTTTGCGGTGCGAAAAAAGGGCCGGAGGAGGCCGGCCTTTCTCTCGCTTGGCCTTTCAAAACAGCGGAAACCTAAAAGATAAATTTCAAACCCAACTGAATGGCGCGGCTGCTGCCGGAACCGAGCACAGGATTAAACGCGGCATTATCCGGTGTGGCGCAACCACAGCCGAAAGAACCGGGCTGTGAGGGATCAGCGAAAGCTCCCTGCCCGTAACCGCTGGTCGCGCCATTGGGATTGGCAAAGTTGGGGTGATTGAAGATGTTGAACGTCTCAATGCGGAATTGCGCCCGGAGGCGTTCGCCGAATTTGAAATTCTTACTGACGGATAGGTCGACGTTGTGAAAGCCGGTATCGCGGAAGACGTTGCGCCCGAGAGTGCCAAAGGTGCCCAGCCCATTCGGTATCAGGATAGAATTGCCGTTGGCATAACAACCGGCAATGCCGAGGGCTGTCGTGAAGGGCTGAATCGGGTTTGTTCCGTCAAGAGCTGCTGCCTTTTGAGCGCACGCTGAATTGCTAGCGCCTGAGAAATAAGGAAGTCCATTAGGCCCTTGGGATTTAAAGTCAGAGGGATTGCCATAGAAATTCCAGCGGTCGGCCAGTTCACCCGTCCCGCTGAAATCAAAAGACTGGTCATTGATGTTCCAGGGCTGGCCGCTTTGCAAGGTGATGATGGTATTGACCTGCCAGCCTTCCAAAAGCTGGCTCTTAGTATTCATCGCGGGAAGAGTGTAAGTTATGGAGAATGTAAAGCGATGGCGAATGTCCTCATCGCTGCTGGCATGGTCCAGCAAGGGACGCCCGCCATCCATGGGAAGGAACGCCACCCAGTTCGAAGACAGATTGTCCAACGCGTGTGAGTAGGTATAGCCAGCCACAAAATCGAGACCGTGGTAGTTTCTGGCCGTCAGAGTGGTCTGCAGACCATGGTAGGTAGAGCCGTAGAAATTCGAGAGATAGTTGAGAAAGCCCAGGTAGGGGGCCTTGCCGTTGAGCGTGTAGGGGCGCTGAAGCTGCTCGTTGCCGTCATCATTCGCCGCGCCCGCAGCAATGTCGGCGGCCGTCCATCCCGAACCAGCTGCAGGTTGATTGAGATCGACAACGCCGGGCAGCTTGACTGCATGATTGCCAACATATGTCGCATCGATAGACAGCTTTCCCGAAAACGCATGCTGGATCCCAAGCGTCCAGTTTTCGACATAAGGAGTCCGGAAGTTGCGATTCATCGCAAATGAATCGCAAGGGTTGGCGTTTCCGCCGTCTCCGCACTGGACCTGACTCGTTACGCTGGAGGGATAGATGGCCGTGGTCTGATCCTTCCAGGTGATCCCGACAGGGTTATTGGGACTGATTGGGGAGAGCGTGACCCCGGTAGCAAAAATGCTCCCGATACCAGGACAGCCGCTGGCGCATTGCGCCCCGTAAATGAGCGTGGCCCCCGTGGGTACGGTACCAACACCGAGTGTAACCGTATTCTGTGTATTTTGCTGGGACATGAAAGTGCTCATGGTGAGGAGGCTATAGACGATACTGCCGCCAGCGCGAACGACAGTTGTTCCCTTGCCAGTCACATCCCAGGCCACTCCAAGGCGTGGCGAAAAGTTCTTGTGGTCAGGGTTGTAGATTGAACTGATGTTTTTCCCTACCTGTTCAAATGTACCAGTGGCTATATCAACGTTGCCGAGGAGATTTCTGGAGTCCGTGGGAACCGCCTGGAACTCGTAGCGAAGGCCGAGGTTAAGAGTAATTCTTTTCGTGATGCGCCAATCATCCTGCGCGTAACCAGCATAGAGCCATTGCGACATATTCCTAGTGGGGTCGCCTGCAAGAAAATTAACGTTGTGCACCGCACCACTTAGAAACTCTTCGAACGAATTAAACCTGACTCGCCCTCTGCCTGCGCGGAACGTTGCCTGATGCACTAAGTCCCGGCGCAATTCGCCGCCAAACTTAAAAGCATGTTTGCCATGCAAATTGGAAACCTGATCGATAAAGTCGTAGACCTTATCCGGACCCACGATTTTGGGAAAGTTGTGGAAGGCTCCCAATTCTGTAAGGCCGGTAATTCTTACATTCGGTATGCCGTTTAACAGAGGATTCGTGATTCCTGTATTGATCGTGTACTTCGTCGAAAGATCGTTCGGCAAAATCTGAAGCGTATAATGCGTAAAACCTCCCCGCAATTCGTTAGCCCAAGTTGAGCTGGGGGTCCACGCCCAGTGCGCAGCCAGTGCCTGCGCTCGGGAATGGACTCTGGTGCGGAACTGTGGCAGGAGCTCGTTGAAATCCATGCCGATTATGGTGTCATTGCCAAAGAAATACGATCCGCTGAGCGCATTGTGGTCGCCAATGTGGTAGTCCACTTTGCCAAGGGCGTTTTTTGAACTGTTCACATTGGGGTAGTTGAGCGATACCAACGATCCCTGTGAAGCGTTGGGGGTATAAAAACCCAGCAAATAGTTTGAGAGCGGATTGACAACGAAGTTAGGATTTTGAGCTTTGAGGTCAGCGGTGGCATCCGCGATGCTGATCTTGCAGTCCCCTGTCGCAAGTACGGCGCAACCGTTACCACCGCCGCCTGCAACCGAAGCGGCTGTCGGGACATGTCCGGGAAGCGCATTGCCCACGGTGTACATCTGTCCCTCAAAGGCGCCGAAATAGAAGAGCTTGTCAGGAATGATCCTCCCTCCAAAGCTACCTCCATACTGCTCCAACTCGACGGGAGTCTTGGGAGTGCCCGCCGGATTGAAGTAGTTGCGTGCGTCAAAGGAATCTTTGCGACCGAAGCCGTATGCCGTACCGTGTACCTGGTTTGTGCCCGATTTGAGGCCCACGCTGGTGATGGCTCCTGGTTTCCAACCGAATTCCGCTTTCGGATTGACCTGCGTGTTGAATTCCTGGATGGCATCAATGGGCAGGAGCGTGGCCGCATCGCCAAGGACCGCCGCGGCGTTGGTGACGCTCAAGCCCATAAAGGATTCGTCGTTGGTAACGCCATCAACGATGTAGCTCGTGTCTTCCGGGCGAATACCATTGGTGGTTTGGGTCCAGGGCCCCCCGCCGGGATAGATCGAGGTTCCGGGACGCAGCGAAATTAAGTTTTGATAGTTGCGGCCATTGAGCGGGAGGTCGTTGATGATTTCGTTGCTGATGGTGCCGCCCAAAGTGGTCGACGTGGTATCCACCATGGGAACTTCTTCGGTGATGGTAATCGTTTCGGTCGTCGAGCCGGGCTGTAGTACCGCATCAACGCGCACATCTTTGCCAACCTCGAGCAGAATGTTCTTACGCTCAAAGTTTTTGAATCCTTTGTATTCGGCGCGAACTGTGTAAGTTCCGGGCAGAAGATTGATCGCGACGTAGGCGCCGTCAGAATCGGTAGTCAGAGTCTCCGAGACACCTCGGGCCACGTCCGTAATCGTCACCCTGGCGTTGGCAACGAAACCGCCGGATTGGTCAGTAACCACCCCCAGGATGCGGCCGGTACTCCCCTGAGGATAAGCACGCCCGTTCGCCAAAAGGATGGCGAAGAGCCCGGCCCAGCCTAGAGCGAGGTTGGCAAACCCCCGGTTTCCAAACAGAGTATTCCGGTGACTCTTGGACGCCATGAGGACCTCCCCCCCACGAAGCGAAAATAGGTATAGACGCTGTACCACCATACGAGAACAATTGTCAAGCGAATGATTGATTTTATGGAGGAAAAAGAGTGATGCGGGGCTTGGCAAGCGGAGATTGGTCCAATGGTCGGACCAATTAGCGTGTCAATCTTGCACCGTGTAAATCCAGATTTCCGCGGCACGATCGGCGCGTGCCGGTACCGCCAGGAAGAACCGCTCGAAGCCCTTTTTGCCCTTTCCGAAATAGCCGGCAGTTCGGGCTCCTAGCGTCGAGGGCACTTTGGCGAGGAGCCGATAATGCTCCGCATCGGCTTGCCCAAAAACGCTGATGAATCCCTCTCCGCCCGGCACGTAGATGCGCTTCCGGCCAGCGTCGTAATACGTATCGTCGGCATCCTGCACACAGGGAAGGGCGGCGATCATTTGACCGGTATTGGTGTCGAAAACCGCCAAGCGCGGTGGTTCATGCGTGGCCACGAACAGCCGATGATCCACCTCGTCTAAGGCCATAGGAAAATTGTGCTCCAGAGTTAAGGGCCAGCGCGTGATGGCGCGAGTCTGGCGGTTGATCACGGCGATTTGTTTCAAGTCCGGCAGATTCACGTAAATGTTGGAGCCGGAAGTTTCCAATTGAAAAGACTCGGGATGCGCACCGAGTTTGTATTCCTCGGTCACTCTTTCATTGGTTGTGGCATCGACGGCGCCGATCGCGCCGGTTTCGTCTTCGCCGTAGCCGACATAGACGCGCTGATGGGCCGCGTCGTAGCGCAGATTGTCGACGTCCCCGTGAAAGTCGATGGTTTTGATGAGGTTGAAGGTAGCACCTTCGTAGATAAAGAGCTGGCCCTTGCTGCTGGCGGCGAAAAGCTTCTTCGATTCCGGCGCGTAGACGACGCCCTGGGGATGCGGGATCCCCGTAATGCTATGGCTGCGCACGCGGGCGCTGATGTCGATGATTTCCACGCTGTTGTTCCCCAGCGCAGCGACGATCAATTGATTTTTCCCGTCGAAGCCAAAATGGTCGAAGCGTCCCTGGACGCCTGTCATCGGAATCGCTTCGGTCAGTACCAATGGACGAGATGCGTCGGCCGCAGAAGATTCTTGGGCGCTAAGCTTCGGTGGGAGGGCAACCAGAAGCACGCAGGCTAGGCGAATTTGCCGTCTATATTTCATCTGCCTCTCGCAATTCCACAGCAGGTCCTCGGAAAAGATCAGCGCCATCGCGCGGCCACTATACAGCAATGCGCTTGACGGCTCCAAGCCGCAGTGATAGAAGCGCCATGCCTGCTGACGGCGATACACGGCGCGTTTTAATCCTGCGAGTAGCCAAAGGAGGTTGCCATGAAACGCCATCGCATTTCAGTCCCTCTGATCACCAGCGCGTCCGTAGCAGCGATTTTGGCCATACCGGGAGTCGTGAAAACAGTTCGCGCGCAGCTTAGCACCGGAAAGCCTCCGGCGGAGTCCATTCCTCCTCATGGCTATGTGATCAAGAGCAAACCGCTCAATGGGACGGACACGCCTGCCGATTACACTTTTGTTTTGACGCGCGACGAGATCTACGTGCCGATCATTGTCCGCAAGCCGAAAGGTGACGGTCCCTTCCCTGCGATCACTATGGGTTGGGGCGAAGGCCGCGAAGGAATGAAGAAGGTGGAGCGCCTGGCGGAAAGCCTTTCGCAAATGCAGGACCGCATGCTCGCGCGCGGCTATGTGGTGGCGACGGTAAATTACCGGAACGAAATTCCCTACGCCTACGAACAGGCGAAGCCCCCGCAAAATCTTCCGGACAGCATCAGCGGAGAACGGCGCATGTTGAAGTCCGGGCCAACACTCGATCACGAAGACCTCATCGCCGTCATTCGTTATCTGCAATCCCTACGCTACGTGGACAAGAATGGCGTGGGTGCCATGGGCGTGAGCCACAGCGGCGAGATGATTATGAAAGCATCGAGCGAGTACACGTTCGGCGCGGGAGTGTGCATCGAGCCCGCCAATCATGAATTTCTGACCGTAGATACGGGCCCCAGTGCACCGCGTAAAGGAACGGAAATTCAATACAACGACGTTGAAGTGGTTCGCAAAAACGCGAACAAGGTGGAAGGAATGGAGCGCATCGGACGCATTAACACACCGATTCTGATCTTCGGCCGCGACAAGGATCACCTGCAGGGCATCTTCAAGCTGACTTATGAATGGATGAAAGAAGCGGGTAAAGACGTGCAATGGGCGAGCTTCGACCATCCGACCCACGGCTACGTGTTCATTATGAACCAGCCCGACGGCTCCTACAAACCCGACGAAATCCAGCAAAAGACGTTTGAGATTTTCATGGCTTATTTTGACAAGCACGTAAAACACGCGCACTAATACGCAGAGAAAAAAACGGACGATCTTTTTTACCTCTGCTTCTCTTCTCGCGTTTACAACCATATCGTAATACGATACATCTTATTCAGCAGGTGAATCTGCCGCAGGAGGGCAGCCACTTGCAGGCACGGAGGATTTTTGAAGTCTGGGCCCGACAAAGGGGAACTCCAAATGCGTAGAAGTCATTACGGCCCCTTAGAATGCAGTTTAGCTGCTCCTCCACCTGGAGCTACTGCAAAATTTCGGCGGTGGAATCTGCTACTGATTGCGTTCCTCGCCTTTCTCGTTCTTGGCGTATTCGTTGTTGCGGAAGCGCCAACCACGGGAAGCCGTTCTTCGAATTCGGCCAATGCCGCGTTAAAAGAAAGCGGTAGCCCCGCAGCCCTGCAACACTCCAAATCGATCAAGGGAACCCAACCCGGCATCCGCAGTCGCGGCGGATCCGGCTATCTCAATAAAGACTTGAAGAGCGCTCACCACAGCAGCTGAGCTCACACGTGCAGTGGGAGCCTTCCAAAGCTTTGTCCTGCACAACTACACCGTGACCGTTTCCTTTACCCACTTTGCGACAGGACAGCGCCTAGATTTGCCCCTTACGCGCCGCTCGCGTTAGGAAGATGCGAGAAGCGAGGCACAAGTCTCATCCCAGGTCATCTACTAATGTAGTATCTTTCTTACCTGAGTACTAAAAGTTTGCTGACTGCTCGTAATCGAAGGTCAAGTACTAGACGATACTTTTCAATTACCATCGCGATTAGTTAGCAGCGGCTAGGCACAGAGCGCCACGATTCCATCACTCGTTCGATGACATCGCGAACAGCGTCCCGGGCATCGATTCGGTTCCACCCACGCGCGAGGAGCTGGTCGTAGCGTGTGTGATGGTGACGAATCGCTGCGACAACGGCGGCGGTGAGGGCTTCCGCTTCGAGCGCCCTAGCTGCAAACGTGCGCCCAACGCGACCGCTGCCCCGCACCGCGGCGTGAGCGGCGATCGCTTGTGCCTCTTGCAAGGGGCAGCGTGGGAACAGCTTTAGAATCGCTCCCGTCATGCGTGTCACAAGATCACGATCTTGTTCCGCGCGGCGCTGATCGCCTCGACCACGCCGCGTTGCGCGCTGTTGGGCATCGGCGCGGCATTCTTCTTCTGCGCGCTCAAGCGCAGATACCTCAACCAAGATACCCTGGCGTTCGTAACGGCCACGGGACCTGCTAAAACGAACAACCACAGCCGAAAGACCGCTGTACTTCTTCGCGCGGCGCGTAAGAGCAGCATCACCCCTGGGGAGGTACTCCAGATGATCGAAATCAGCACAGCTCAGGCATAGTGCTTGTTCCCCATCCAGGAAGAGGAACTCGCCCTTCCAAAGTGCTTTGCCACATCCCGTACACTTGGAATCTCGGAGGATCTCGAAAACAACTAGGTCTTTGGACCTTGGTGCGTATTCGCCCTCGCTCTGGTGTGCCTCCATAGCTCGACTCCTCGGCCGTCAGCATGCCCAGCGATCGTTAGGCCAAGATCGGCGTGGGTCCAAGCACCAGTCCGCGCAAGTGGGAAACACGGCCTGCAAGTCTCGAAAGGAATTCCCACGCTTCAATCTTCAATGCACACAAACTTCCGGCATTTCTTCCAAGACTCTTCCCTAGCCCGTCAGTCGGCGAAGCTTACGGTATGCCGCCCACTCCTTTTCCAGCGCGCGAGTTTTATCCTTAGATATATGAGTATAGAGTGTCGTGCTTGTGCTGGATCACGCGTCAGTCTCAGCAACACAGGAGGACGATATGCAGATGAACCGTGGAGTGTCTCTCATGACGAATTTTGTTCTTGCTCTGTGCCTCGCGGGCACTGCCACACAGAAGCAAGAGGTTGGAGGCGAGCCAGAGATTTCTACCGCAAAACTCGTCAACACCATACGCTTCTTAGGCGCAACAGAGGTGACTTATAGAGGCTCAAACGGTCGTTTCGCTAGTCAAGAGGAGCTGCTTGCCTTTTTTCGGCAAAAGGATTTGCTGGGCAAATCTCCCCTCGACCTCGAAAATCCTGCACCATATCAAGTTCAAATCACCACCGATCCCGACGGAACTCGCCACCAAATTACCATTAAGCGTCCTTCGGACCGAAACGATAATCAACATGGTGCCGCACAGCCGCCCTTAGCGACGACGGTGGGGTTATCTTTCTGGGCCAGCCAATTAGTTGCCCCGCCGCACCTCAATGACTTATACGGTTCCAAGTCAAACGCCTGTGAGAGTTGGATATGGATTCGTAGGCGCCTGGTAAACCTGCTAACAGCCAGTGTCGCACCGCTTCTTTGTCAGGAGATTTGACTCCGCAATCCGATCGTCGATCAACCTGATTTCAATTGCCAACGACGTGTTCGAAGGATTCGTTTCGAATTTTTTGAACAGTAGATTCCGTCTGGTCTTCAACTGTGAAATCGTTTCTTCATCGGCTCCTAAGTCCCTCATGCCACCACAAGTCCTCCAATTCAGTAAATCAACTCATGCTTCCCGGAGTGTCTTTGAAATTCTGTGCTGCTCGTCACTTGTTTCCTTGTCTTGCGTCCCGTTCACATACTTGTCGACATTTGCTCAGGCGGACGCGGCGAAAGGCGACGCGGCGATTTTCGCAAACAAGCCCGCCTGCATTCCCAGCGTAGGTCACCGCTACCTCCTGAGAATCGGGCAAATCGACGAAATTGGCGTCAGGCTTTCACCCTATCTGGGTAGGATGGCGGAACCCTCAAGAGAGTCAGTCCCTGGCCAAGCGGCCTAACCTCCGAAGTTGCCTCTGGACGGGAACCTCTCCGATTTCCCGACTGACCAGATGGACCTAGAGTTTGCGTTCTATAAATTCCTGCAGAAACCTACTTACCGAGTCAAAATCACAGCCCCATGCTTTTGCGGGTGTCGTAAAGCGACATGCCCGACTCTATAGAGCAATGTCTAGCTCGACCGAACCGCTGGACTTTAGCTCCCGCAGTGAAAATAGGAGCTATATGTAAACATAAAGTAAATCTCTGTTCCGAGCACCCCACCGCACTTCGCAGGTTTCGTTGCAGCTCCAGATGCGGACTCGACGATAGGGGTTCTGCGGTAGGCTGGCGTGGTGAGAAGCTCAGTGGACGCGACCAATCCAGGTCGCGGTTGATCAAGTACTTCTGCTGCGGGCGAGTGACTGCACGGATCGCGCAGAACGGATTGAACAGGCTTTCACGGCTTGCGGTCACGCTCGTCAATTAACGTTAGTCTCCGTAAGTGGCTGATTCTTTGTGGACCCTTAGGGACTGTGAGCGATTCTGAAGACACATGTTTTTCGATGATTTCGCAGCATTCACTCCGACCGTGCGAATTCACTTACGACCTTTTGCCCGTCCGTTGACCGTGACGCACGAGGGGCCTGAACAGTCATCGTTCGGGCACGACAAATCCTGCAGCGTAGTCGCCAGAGGGTCCTTAATCTGAACAATGACATTATCGAATAGGTTCGCCTCGAATTTATTTTCGATTGATCCCGTCACCTTGAGGATGTCCACGGGCGCGTCTGAGAGCCTATTGTGAATAATATTGTTCTCGTCGCCTTGCACAAAGATCAAGGCTCACTCGGATGCCCTCAAACACTGCGGAATTGGAAACCTGATTTCCAGCAATGGTCTCATTATTCCGTCCGCGAAGATTCCTACTTGGGAGATTGAGACCCTGTTGTCGCGGACCTCGACCCCATCGCTCTCCGCAACGAGTATAGCAGTGCCTAGCTTTCCCTCTGCTTCTCTTCGCCGAACATCACCTTGGATTGGAAAGGACCTCAATCACTCATTTTCAGTAGATGATTTTCAGCGAGAATTGAATCTGCCGCGACGTACCTGCGGTCTTGCTGATGATCCCAAACCCGCTGCCACTCACAATGTTGGAAGGCAATCCAAAATTCACGATATTGAAGATGTTGAAGAACTCCGCGCGAAACTCGATGGTTCCCAACTCCGCGTTGCCGCGGTGTCCAAAAGGAGTGTCCTTGATAATGGCCATGTCGAAGTCGTGATACCCCGGACCGCGAAACGTATTGCGCCCCAGCGTGCCGAACCTCCCCTGATGCGGCCCCGTCCCACCCGGAACATTGATGGCAATGTAGAAGAACGACCGGTTCCCGTCCGCGCCCAGCCCGAAATAGTCATTGCGCACGGCACGGCTCGTCGAGAGATGAGGCATCGCGACCAGATCCGGCCGATCCCCTCCGCCCAACCCCGTGCCTGTCTGCTGCACTCCCGAATAAATCGTGAATGGCGATCCTGTCGTCAGCGTCGTGATATTCAGGAACTGCCATCCCCTCGTGAACGTGCGCCCCAGCGGACGAAGAAATCCCGCGCGATCGAGCGGAAGCAACTGAATAACGCTGACCGCAAGTACGTGCGTAACATCAAACGTCGACGGCGCTTTGTCCGCCGACGGATCCCACGGATTCTGTGGCGCAGTTTGCAGAACGGTCCCCGAAGTTCCCATCAGCCCGGCCAGCACCGCACTCGTGTCGTCCAGCGATTTGGAATAGGTGTAGCTGGCCTGCAGACCAAGTCCGAGCCGCGCCGAAGTCTTCGTCACACTGGTCTGTAGCGCGTGATAAGAAGAGTGCGACTCGCTGGTCATGATGGTCTCAGGCCCGAGCCCGCTGATTGCATGGCATTGCGTATCGAACTGGGTAAAAGGAGCAAAACCCTGACAGGCGCCGCCATAACCGTTCGGGTTATAGAATCGCGCCAAGTGAATTCCCGCTGTTCCTACGTACGATGCGCTCGCCTTAAAGTCGCCGAAATCATGATCAACGCCGGCAGTCCAGCTCCCGATGTATCCGTTCCCGAAATTCTTCGCGATCCCGGTAACAGACAGCAACTGCACATTCCCCGGCGCGAGTGCATTCAATTCGTTCTGAAAACGCACGTAATCGAATTCCGTATTCGCAGGAACGTCTTCGGAACGCCCCGTCGCAAAAATCGGCTGCCCTTGTACGTTGTAAGCCGTCGGCAGATTTAGCGGAACGAATGTGTTCTTGAAGGCAATCGGTTCGCCCGGATGAGCAAAAATCGAAGGCGCAGAGACATAAGGAATACCCGCTGTCAGTGAATTGTCCTGCCACAAATTCGGAATAAGCGTCGTAATCGCTCCCCCCGCGTGCAAGACGGTGTGTTTTTCCTCCGCATAATCAACCGCCAGCCGCGGTCCAAATCCCTTCCAGTCCTGGTCGTAAGGCGGTTGCGGATTGATCAGAATCTTCTGGATCGCATTGCGATTCCAATACCCCGTTGGATTGCTGTTCGCGTCGAAAAAGACGGGAAGCGAAGTACGTTTCGTCGCCTCGTGGATGCGGCTGTTCACCTCGTAGCGCAAGCCATAACTCACCGTCAGCTTCGGCGTCGCTTTCCACACGTCTTGAAAATAGAAGTTGTAAGCTTCGCGCCGCACTCCTGCCTCATTGAACTTGCCTCCTACTGGAGTAATGTCAGCGGGGACCATGATGTTGTACGAATACGGCGTTCCCGTCAGCAGCCCCGTTAGCGCATCCGGTAACGGGTCGCCGGCGTGTATGTCGTGTGTGCCGCTGGCGGAGGTTATGTTCACAGGGGAAAACGCCGTGCCGCCCCCAAATTCATACAGTCCATTCGGATTCACACCGAAGATCGTCGAATCGCGATTCACGCGAATCTCCGTGCCCCATTTGAAGACCTGCGCTCCGTGCGACCACGAGAAGTCCTGCTTCAACTGATACAGATTGCTGTACGACCCGAAAATCGATCCAGCAGGCTGGTTATAGGGCTGATACAGCCCGTCAGCAAAAGTGATTCCTGGCTGCGTATGATTGCCCGGGGAAAAAAAAGGCGTGCTTCGTATATAGCTCACCGACGTATCTGATGCCATGCGCGCCGAAATCGTTCGCGTGTAGTGCGCACCAAAGTTGCGCTGGTGATCGAAGAACAGCACTCCGAACGTCGGATTGATCGCCGTCTGGTCGGGATTCGTCAGCGGTCCGCTCACTTGGTTCAGGCTGAACCGCGTCGTCAGCGACGCTTTGTCCGAGATCCGGTGATCGACACGGATGGAGAACTGATCGGTCCGCGTCACCACCTTCGAAGACGCCGCGTATGTCCGCTCGCCGAATGGTCCGTTCGGTTCATTCGGCATGGGATATCCATTCAAAACACCGGCAGCCTCCGCGCTGACGGGAACGGCTAATGTATCTCCCGGAAACGTCGTCGTATCGATTCCCTGCCGTTCTGCCTCAGTCGGAACCGGGAGGACCTGTGTCGTTCCAAGCACCTGGCGAAATCCCTGGTACTCGCCGAAATAAAATGTCCGGTCTTTTCCGTTGTAGATCCCAGGCAGCACGACCGATCCGCCATTAGTGAATCCAAACTCGTTTCGAATAAAAGGAGGAATGCGATGCCGGCCTGTCGGATCTCGATAGTCGAAATAGTTCCGCGCATCGAGCGAAGCGTTACGCAGGAACTCGAACATGCTGCCGTGGATTTGAGTCACGCCAAATTTCGTGATCACGTTCGTGTAACTCGCAGCGCCGTGTCCGATCTCGGCTGCCATCACGCCAGAGTTCGATTGCACTTCCTGAATCGCATCCACGTTGAAGTTGGAAAACGTCGCCCCACCCATCTCCGGATCAGTCGTATCGAAACCATCGGTCGCAAACACGGTCGTCACGCCGCGCTGTCCATTGACCGCAAATTGCTGCGTGAAATTCGCCGCGCCATTCGCATCCGTCATCGTCCCAGCCGCGAGCAAAAGCAATTTGCTGAAATCTCTGGCATTCAGCGGCAGACTGGAAACCTCCGAACTCGACAGCTGCTCGCCTCCGCTGGCCTGCAAACGCATCTCTGCGACCTGCGCGGAAGTCTTGAACAACACTTCTCCGGAAGCCACAATCTGCAGCAATACGTCCAGCCCAGCATCCTTGATGACGAGCGGAACGGCTGCCTTCCACTCTTTTTCTGCAGACCTGACCGTGACCTCGTACGAACCAGCCTCCATGCGCTGGATCACAAACTTGCCATCCGACAAAGTGCTGACCGCATACTCTGGACCGCCGCGCTTTCCGTGCACCTTCACGACGGCGCCCGCCACTGGTCTTCCCGTGTCATCGATCACGGCTCCATTCCACGAAGAGGCGGCAAATGAGGACGGAGCGACAAATAACAGCAATATATGAATGAGGGCTACTAAATCGATTTGTTGGCGGCGACACATAAGCCGGCATTATAAAGCAAGCACGCAAACTAGCAGGTCTCTCTTTTCCTTGGCATCCATCTTTCGTCTGCCTGAAGAAGGAATTACGATGTAGGACAAACCCAATAGTTCCGGCGACGATACGCTCACACTGCCGGCAGGGAGCAAGGCGAAACTTCAGCAGGAATCGTTCGATAAGTTTCGCAGCTCCTGGTAAACGTTAGCTTTAGCGGATGCGCGTTCTCGCCGATGAGTAAACGTGGGCCGGTAGTTTCTGCGCGCGTCCGGTAAAGCTGTAAACGGCATAACCTCCCAAGTGGGCACTGTGAGCCACATGTATGGAGTCGAGACCGCCACGTCTCTATTCATCTGACCGCGAGTAATTGCCAACTTGTTGATGGCCAGTTAGAAGGCCTGAGACAGACGGATGTTTCCGAATCTATTGAGGAAGTTCAGCACTTCTTGACGGGAGCGCAGGAACGCGGAACGACACGTTTTTTATTTCAAGGCTGGCCGGGGCGGGGACGCCGGCGGCGGTGGCCCAGGGGTGCACTTCGTTTTTTGACAATGCCGGCTGTGACGGCTGGGTCTGCTTGGATGAGCTTCGAGGTTTCATCGGGGAGTCTGCGGTAAATGGCAACGCCTCGGACTTCGCCGGAAGAGTCGGGTGGAGAAACCCCGGCGATGGCCAAGTTGCCTGTCGAACATTTCTTTCATGAACGCGTGGCGTTGCTTGGCGGCTTCGGCGAATACCGGCGAGGCGGGATCCCTTCTTGATGTTCAAGGCATCCATTAGTCCACGAAGATCTTCTGTCAGCGTCGCAGTGCCGTATGGAGCCTTGTCCTCGGATGAATCAACTTGCGGTAGGGACTGCCAAGGAAATGGGAGGAGACTTGGAGGGCCCTTTCGTATCTCATGGTGAGTCCCAGCCGCCAGTATTGAGGGGAAGGGTACTTCCAGCCTGCGCTTAATGGCAAATCTAACGGCGCCCAATGATAAGGACACCGGACAGTGCCTGGGAGCGGGGTTATCGGACATCAAGTGGGTTCTCGTCCCAGATCTCCCCCCAATGACCTGCCCCGAAATTAAACCTCATGGAGCGGCGCGGGGCACTAATCGCAAGTCTCCAAGAATCCCAGAAGGCAAAGGCTCAAGATTGGTCAGATCTTGAGCGCGGAAGCGTTCTCCATAGCGGTCGTTCAGCAAGCGGTAGCTCGGTAGGGCACGGCCTGCCATCTCGTTAATGGCGAGATTGCCTACGACGATTTTAAGTTGGTTGTCGCCAGCATGTAGGTATTGAGTTACATCTACTTGATAGGGTGGGAGCCACACCGCGCCGACTAATCTGTTGTCCACGAAGATTAGAGCCCCTTCGCGCACAGGACTATCGAGCCAAGCTTGCATGCGTGGTGTTCCAGAGCCGGTAGCATCTGCTCCGAGATCGGAAGCCACCGTGGTCACTGGAATAGGTGTGCCAGGGCCAAAATCGAGATAGAGATTTATGTCAGGCTTGAGCAGAGCCACTGGCACCTTCAGCTCTTTCTCATAGACAGCGGTCCCTGAGTAGTACTTGGTGTCAGCATCGTCAGTCCAAGAGTGCAGCGTTTTCATTTTAACGGTGCGGCCCAAGCCAGAAAATGTCACGGACCAATTCGATGCTAGATCGAGTGCTGATAGCGGAGCGTTGGGCTTAGCCGCGGAAATCTGTGTTCGCTTGCTGACCAGCCCTTGGTGGTAAAAGACGAGAATGCAAGACTGATACGGCTCGAAGGAGAGCTGTACCGCAGAAGCCGCACTCAGAGTTCGTGTCGCACCGGAAACCGGATCCCAGAGTTCGGCTTGATCCGCGGAAACGCGAAAGGCCCCCTGCGTACGGACCCTCTGATTTGCGGTGTTAGCCAGAAAATAGATATCGGCGAATGGCAGCTTGCGATGAACGAAGCCAATGTCCGGAGCAGGCGGCGATAGCGAAACGTCTTGTTTCATCACTCGCGCGAGCGTTTGGCCAAGATCAGCTTCGTCCGCGAGGAAATGACCGGGCGCGCCCGGCTCTCGGAAGAGTTCTTGGGAGATCTGCAGGACTAGTGAGGAGTCACTCTCAGATTGCTTCAGCCCGGGAGCGCGCAGAGGCAAGTTGCCGATTGCAATGACTGCGCCGCCATTTCGGGCATACCCTTCGATTTTGCGATACGTGGTCAGCGGCAGATGCTCGAGGTTAGGAAGAACGAGAACGGGATAAGGTATCCCGATCTTATCGATTGCCTCGGCATCAATGAAATCAACATTGAAGCCGGCTTCCAGAATTTGTTGGATTACTCTTTTTCCTAACAGCGCCGCTTCGACTTCATTGACGGAGATGCTGGCCCCTAGCGGAAAGGGGCCAGCCGTTGCCGATGCAGTGCCGTCGATTGTAGCGGTGAATCGCGCCCACGCATCGTCCGTGGGTAACAGCAGGGCCACATCGACGGCCGCCTTTCCCTGACGCAGCAAGTAACTTGTTCGTTGAAGGTAGCGTGCGACGTCCGGCATGACCAGCCACCATGGATTGTGCTGGTTGAAAACGGCGGCCGCATAGAATCGCCAACCCGGCTCGGCCGCCGACTCAGGAGAATACGGCCATCCGTGTCCAATCAACTGATTACTTCCTTCTAGAAAATACGAATCGGCAGCGGCTTTCATGTCCAGAGGCGTCGCGCGGAAGACGGGCGAATGCAACCACGTCCAGGTCTCCGAAGACGTGATTGGCCGACCGTAAAGATGATTAGCGGAAGCGGCCCAGCGCACGGCCGAAAAGCCCTTCCATTGCCAGCCTTCGCCCTCCGGCAGGTCAACTAGTGCATTGCTCGATAGCGTCAGCGGTGGTGTGCCGTAATTCTGGGAACGAAAGCGCGTGCCATGTTGGGAAGCCCAGTTACGAAGGGGCATGAGGTAGTTTTCGTTTGCCAGCTCAGTCAGTGTTCGGCCCCAATCGTGTCGGATTTCGCGCGTGGCCGAACCAGGTTCGCCGATCAAGGTTGGCAGGTACGGCATCAGGTCGTACCCGCGCCGCGCCTGGAACTCCTTGAGAAAGTCGCTGGTCCAGTTGGATCCGTACACTTCGAGGCTGTCGCTGAAAATGGCATAGGGCGGATGCGATCCAAAAGCTTGCATAAGACGGTCACCCACCGCATGCAGGTAGTTCTGTATGGCGGCGCGATCGTAATGATCCAGCACGAATCCTTCAGCGCCGATGGCAGGCCGCTTCACCTGCTGCCCCGTGCGGCTGGCAGTGAAAAACAGTACCGCGTGTGGCCCCTCGAAATGAGGCAGCAATATTCGTCCATCGCGAGGATCGGACAGACGTTCTACATTTTCAGTAACGATCTTGCCTTGCACCGTGCCGACCAAGAATGCTGCAATGAATTGGTCTCCACCTTCCATATCGGGCACTGTGACGGAGCCTGCTCCTTCAGGTACGGAAACTACCAAGACGCGCAGGCGCCCTGCTGCTAGCGTAACCGGGACGGTCGGTCCACCGTAAGGCCACCCGCTGCCAAGCGTTAAATCAAAGCGCAGGCCCAGCTCATGCGCTTTCTCGGAAGCAAAACGGAGCGCGTCCAGGTGCTCTTCCGAGAGAAAAGAATAGTTGCGAAATCCGGTGAGAGAGTTGTCAAGCTCAAGGGGGTACGTCGTCTGAACCTCTACGCCACCGATCCCGCCGGCTTTCATTGTGCGGAGCTCCCGTTCGAGTTCAGCTTGGGTAACAGACGGACCGAACCACCACCACCGCATCATGATTCGGCAGTCATCCGGTGGTTTCTTGAAGGATCTTCGAAGATCAGCTATGAGGTCAGCTGGGCTCTGAGCCTGCACTCGGACTTGCGAGCTCAAATTTAGAGCAATAACCAAAAAGACGAAGTGCCATCTGGGAGGTCTACGCGACATGCGTACATTCTGACCGTCGGTTCTTTGAAAGTCACTGGAAACGCGAACGGTCCAAGTTATCGCTTGCTGCAAATCCGCCCGCGTCGAAGATGTTGCGCATTCTAATCTAACAGCGTTACTTATGATGCTGGTTATCACGGTCCTCGATCTGGCAGCCACCGAGAAGAACTACCAACCTTATCTCGCGAATATTGCGTCGCGAAACGATCTGAACTATCTGTTTGAGGAAATCCCGGGCGAATTGACTGTGGGACACCTATTCATAGCTGGCGGCGATACGCCGGAAGTCAGGCGCGTGCAAACCGGGCTTCTAGCTTGCTAGGCGCTATGGCATTTCAATTTGTCATAGAAGAGTAAACAAAATGGCGTCTAGTATCCAGTAAGTGAAATAAGTGAGCGTAGGTGCTCGGTCATGCTGCATGATGTGGGGAGTATTGCACGCGAAGCGTCCGCCGCGCAAGCGGCTTCGTTCTAACGCAGCAATCGGTTACGTCAAGTACTAGCCGCAACCTTTCCCTTTTTGCCGATTCGGGATTTTAAGCCATGACTATCAGGGCCAGCGTAACCCTAGGGCAACGCGATTACTTTCAGCTTCGTCCTAATATTCGAGACTCAATAATCCGTCGGCCTAATCAGTAGTCGCCGACGTTGCGGGGAATGCTCCGAAACTGACTGGGAGGTGCCTCATGATGCAGACTCTTTTCAAGGTAGTTCTCATGGGTGGACC
>Ga0209474_10000144_pt1 | contig 85196 bp, 82 predicted proteins | sample GraSoiAngelo_145_FD_185902 | JGI IMG/M metagenome (GOLD analysis project Ga0209474, IMG submission 185902) | Grasslands soil microbial communities from the Angelo Coastal Reserve, California, USA - 14_1009_05_20cm (SPAdes) (version 2) | ecosystem: Environmental > Terrestrial > Soil > Grasslands...
CATCAGATACGCGACGGCCTGCTTCATCACCCGCGCCGATTTCACCACCTGCGGCAGGAACATTTTGCCGTCGCCAAAGAGATCGCCGACGATGTTCATGCCCACCATCAGCGGGCCTTCGATCACATCGAGCGGACGGCTCGCAACCTTGCGCGCGTCCTCGGTATCGACGTCAATATATTCGGTGATGCCGTGCACCAGCGCGTGGCTAAGCCGCTTCTCAACCGGCCATTCGCGCCAGGCGAGGTCCTGCTCCTGTGTCTTCTTCTCCTTGCCGCGAAATTTCTGCGCCAGTTGAAGCAGTCGCTCCGACGCGCCGGGATCGCGGTTGAGGATGACATCCTCGCACGTGTTGCGCAGCTCGGGATCGATGTCGTCATAGACGATCATCTGTCCGGCATTGACGATGCCCATATCCATGCCGGCCTTGATGGCGTGATACAGGAACACCGAATGCATGGCCTCGCGCACCGGCTCGTTGCCGCGGAACGAGAACGACAGGTTGGAGACGCCGCCCGAGATATGCGCATGCGGCAGGTTGCGGCGGATCCAGCGCGTCGCCTCGATGAAGTCGAGGCCGTAGTTGTTGTGTTCTTCAAGGCCGGTCGCGATGGCGAAGATATTGGGATCGAAGATGATATCTTCCGGCGGGAAACCGAGCTGATTGACCAGGATGTCGTAGGCGCGCTTGCAGATCTCGGTCTTGCGCGCAAACGTGTCGGCCTGGCCGGCTTCGTCAAACGCCATCACCACCACGGCCGCGCCGTGACGCCGCGCGATCCTGGCTTCGTGGACGAATTTTTCCTCGCCTTCCTTCATCGAGATCGAATTCACCACCGGCTTGCCCTGAACGCATTTCAGCCCGGCTTCAATCACGGCAAATTTCGAGGAATCGATCATCACGGGAACGCGGGCGATATCCGGCTCGGCGGCCACGAGATTGAGGAAGGTCACCATCGCCTTTTCGGAATCGAGCAGGCCTTCGTCCATATTGACGTCGATGATCTGCGCGCCGTTCTCGACCTGGTCACGCGCAACCTGCAGAGCCGCGTTGTAATCGCCCGCGGTGATCAGCTTGCGGAATCTGGCCGATCCCGTGACGTTGGTGCGCTCGCCGATATTCACGAACGGGATCGCTGGCGTCAGTTCGAACGGCTCCAGGCCCGACAGCCGCAGCCGCGGTTCGATCACCGGGACGGCGCGCGGCTTATGCGGGGCGACCGCGGCCGATATCGCGGCAATATGGTCAGGCGTGGTGCCGCAGCAGCCACCGACGATGTTGACGAGGCCGGATTCGGCGAACTCGCCGATCAGGCGCGCCATATATTCCGGGGTCTCGTCGTACTGCCCGAACTCGTTGGGCAGCCCGGCGTTCGGATAGGCGCATACCAGCGTGTCCGCGACCCGTCCAATATCGGCAATGTGCCCGCGCAGATCCTCCGCCCCGAGGGCGCAGTTGAAGCCAACGGTGATTGGCCGGGCATGGCGCACCGAATTCCAGAACGCTTCCGGCAATTGCCCCGAGAGCAGCCGGCCGGATTTGTCGGTGATAGTGCCGGAGATCATCACGGGCACGTCGATGCCGCGGGCCTCGCAGATCTCAGAGATCGCGTACAGCGCAGCCTTGGCGTTAAGCGTATCGAAAATGGTCTCGACCAGCAGCAGGTCAGCGCCGCCGTCCAGCAGGCCCTTGATCTGTTCGCCGTAGGCGGCGCGCAAATCGTCAAAGGTGACGGCGCGGAAACCGGGATTAGATACGTCAGGCGAGATCGAGGCGGTGCGGTTGGTCGGACCGATAGCGCCCGCGACGAAGCGCGGCTTGCCATCTTCGGCGATTACGCGCTGCGCGGCCGCTCGCGCCAGCCTGGCGCCCTCCAAATTCAGCTCATAGGCAAAACTCGAAAGCTCGTAGTCCGCTTGCGCAATCGAGGTCGACGAAAAAGTGTTGGTGGCGACGATGTCGGCACCGGCCCGCAAGTATTCGGCGTGGATGTCCTCGATCGCCTTGGGCTGAGTCAGGATCAGCAAATCGTTGTTGCCGCGGAGGTCGCGGTGGAAATCCCTAAAACGCTCGCCGCGGAACGCTGCCTCGTCGTATTCGAGTCCTTGGATCATGGTGCCCATGGCACCGTCGAGCACCAGGATGCGCTCGCGCGCTTGAGCGAGCAGGTCGGTTCGCTTGGGAGACACAGGCGCGGTCATCGGATCAGGCGGCTTTCCGCGCGCCGGACGCGCGGATGCCGAGCAAATGGCTGATGGCGAACACGAGGTCGGCGCGGTTCATGGTGTAGAAGTGAAAGGTATCGACGCCATGCTTGGCGAGTTTTTGCACCTGGCCGGCAGCAACCGTGGCGGCGACCAGCTTGCGAGTGTCGGGATCGTCATCGAGCCCCTCGAATTTTTTCGCCAGCCAATCCGGCATGCTGGCGCCGGTGCGTTTGGCGAAATTAGCCGCCTGCTTGAAATTCTGCACCGGCAGAATCCCGGGCACGATCGGAATGTTAATGCCGCGGGCACGGACGCGATCGAGGTAGCGGAAGTAGAGATCGTTATCGAAGAAGAATTGCGTGATGGCGCGGGTGGCGCCGGCGTCGACCTTGGCTTTCAGCGTATCGACATCCGCATCGAAGCTCGGGCTTTCCGGATGCTTCTCGGGATAGGCGGAGACCGAGACTTCAATGTTTGGATAACGCTTCTTGATGCCAGCGACCAGATCGGCGGAAGTTCTGTAGCCTTTGGGGTGCGCCGCATAAGCCGTGCCGAGCCCGCCGGCGGGGTCGCCGCGCAACGCCACGATATGGCGGACGCCAACCTCGTGATATCGCGCCACCACCTCATCGACATCGCCGCATGGCGCGTCAACGCAGGTGAGATGCGCCGCCGGCGTGAGGCTGGTTTCGGTGAGGATGCGGGTAATGGTAGAGTGGGTGCGTTCCCGGGTCGAACCGCCGGCGCCATAGGTCACCGAAACGAAATTGGGGGCAAGTGGCGCGAGGCGGCTGATGGCCTCCCAGAGACTGCGCTCCATCTCTTCGGTTTTGGGCGGAAAAAATTCAAACGAGATCGCGGGCGTGAGCGCGCGGCGGCCATCGGGCGCGGGGGGTGTAACCTCGGTCATGAAACCACGAACTCCACTTCACTCCGGAGAGCTAAAAATAGGCCAATGCACACTGGTTCTGATAGCCCATCATATATGGGAAATTGCCCACTTGCATGCGAAACAGACGGGAAATCATCGTATGACTTCCAATAGGTGGGCAAGATTGGTGGTTCCTGATTCGGGCATATCCTCCGGAAATCCGATAGCAAAGTCCGAGATACATCCAATTTCGAAACGATGTAGATGTGGGGCAGAACGTGAACTCGTGATAATTCCGATTTTTCGTCCCAATGCGTCTCGACACGCCAGGCCAAAACGGTCCGGCGCGCGTCTGATCTGCGCCACAGGGCCCTTTGTGGGCTCGCCCACGCGCACTAGTTTAGGACCATGATTCCGCTCTCCATTCTCGACCTATCCGTCGTCACCACGGCTACCCGCCCGGCCGCGGCGCTGCGCAACAGCATCGATCTGGCGCGCCACGCCGATGCGCTTGGTTATGTCCGCTACTGGCTGGCGGAGCACCATAATCTGGCCTCGGTCGCGAGTCCGGCGCCGGAACTCATGATCGGGCAGATCGCGGCGGTGACCAGCCGCATTCGGGTTGGCTCGGGCGGCGTGATGCTGCCGAACCATGCGCCGCTAATGGTGGCCGAGCGCTTCAAGATGCTGGAGGCGCTATTTCCCGGCCGGATCGATCTTGGCCTTGGCCGCGCGCCCGGCACCGATGGCGCGACGGCCTATGCGCTGCGCAGCCGGCTCGACCGCCGCGAGGGCGACGATTTTCTCGAGCGGCTACACGAATTGACGCTGTGGGAAACCCGCGATTTCCCGCCCGGCCATCCCTACAACAACGTGGTGGCGATGCCCGACGACACCCCGCTGCCGCCGATCTGGCTGCTCGGCTCCAGCGACTACAGCTCGGAACTGGCCGCCCAGGTCGGCATGGGGTTTGCGTTCGCGCATCATTTTGCGACTTATGACGCGATCGAGGCCATGACCAATTACCGCGCGCATTTCAAGCCGTCGGGCTGGCGCGCGAGCCCGCATGGCATTCTCGCGGTCGCCGTTGTCGCCGCCGAAACCGATGCCGAGGCCGAGCGGCTGGCGTCCTCGATGGATCTCAATCGCTTGCGGCGGGATCGCGGCCAGTACCTGCCATTGCCGAGCGTCGAGGAGGCGCTGGCCTATCCTTATACAGACGCCGAACGCGCTTCGATCGCCCGCAACCGTTCGCGGCTGTTCGTCGGCAGCCCATCGACGGTGATTGCGAAGCTGCAACCGATGATCGCCGCAAGCCAGCCTGACGAGCTGATGATCATCACCGCGGTCCATGACCACGACGCGCGCAAGAAGTCCTACAGCCTGCTCGCCGACGCGTTCGGGTTGGGAAAGAAGGTGGCGGCTTGAAACGTCCATGTTCCCAGGCACGACATGGCAAGCGACGCCGATCTATTCCGCCTTCTCGCTGAAGGTCGCGCGGAACGGATGACCGGGATAGACCCCGACAATGCGGAATTCGCGCGAGAAGAATTTCAGCTCCTCAAGCGCAAACGCCAGGCTCTTATCCTCGGGATGCCCGTCGACGTCGGCATAGAATTGCGTCGCAAAAAAATTGCCGTCGACCATATAGCTTTCCAGCTTGGTCATGTTGACGCCGTTGGTGGCGAAGCCGCCCATCGCCTTGTACAGGGCGGCCGGCAAATTGCGCACCCGGAAAACGAAAGAGGTGACCAGCGGTCCCGAGCCTTGTCGCGCCCAGTTCGCCTCGCGCGCCAGCACCACAAAACGGGTGGTGTTATGGGTCTCGTCCTCGACGTCCTCGGCCAGGATATCGAGCCCGTAAATGTCCGCGGCGAGCTTCGAGGCGATCGCAGCGCAGCTCTTGTCGCCGCGTGCGGCAATCAGGCGGGCCGCGCCTGCGGTATCGCCCGATACGATCGGCCGGACGCCGAGCTTGCGGATGATGCGGCGACATTGGCCGAGCGCGTGGACGTGACTCTCCACAGTCTTGATATCGCCGAGGGTAGCCCCGCGCGGCGCGACCAACTGGTGGCGGATCGGCAAAAACCATTCGCCGACGATGAACAGGCCGGACTGCGGCAACAAATGATGGATATCGGCGACGCGCCCGGCAACCGAGTTCTCGATCGGGATCATGCCGAGATCTGCTTCCCCCGAAGAGATCGCGGCGAGCGCATCTTCGAAGGTCGCGCAAGGCAGCGGCTCGGCGTCGGGATAGGCTTCAAGGATGGCGATATGGGAATTCGCGCCCCGCTCGCCCTGGAACGCGATCTTCTTGGCTGTGGTCGTTGTCTTGATCATGGCGCGCCTTGTATCAGTCGCTCGGGCTTTTGCCAGTGCTGCCTAGTATTTGCCGGGCCGTTTCGAGGTCGGCCGGCGTATCGACCCCGCGCGGCACCGTGTCGATCAGGGCGATGTCGATCCGCATGCCGGCCTCGATCGCGCGAAGCTGCTCGAGTTTCTCCTGCCGTTCCAGCGTCGAGGGCGGAAGGGCGACGAAACGCTCCAGCGCAGCGCGGCGATAGGCATAAAGGCCGATGTGATGGTAACGCGGCCCATCGCCCCAAGGGGCCGTGGCGCGGGTAAAGTAAAGTGCGCGCAGCCGCCCGGCTGTTAATGGATAACCTACCGCCTTCACCACGTTCGGATTGGAGCTCTCTTCTTCGGTGTGAATTTCCGCAGCCAAGGTCGCGATATCGACCTCCGGATCAGAAAGCGGCGCCAGCACCCTGCCGATGTTATCGGGGCGGATGGTCGGGAAGTCGCCTTGTAGATTGACGATGACTTCAGTCTTGCCAGCGGGATCGAGCTTGCAAAGCGCCTCGTAAATCCGATCGGACCCCGAGGGATGATCGGCCCGGGTCATCACCGCTTCGCCGCCATGGCAGGTCACCACTGCGGCGATCTCCGGTGTGTCGGTGGCAACCGCCACGCGCCCGATCCGGGCGGCCTCGGCCCGGCGCAGCACATGAACGATCATCGGCAGCCCGGCAATATCCAGCAGTGGCTTGCCCGGCAGACGGGTAGCCGCCATGCGGGCGGGAATCAGCACCAGGGTGCGAGGTTGGGTCATCAGAGTGAGATGTGGACGGCGTTGATAGCAGGCCGGAAATGATGAGGGATCGGTCGAAAGCCGGCGCATTTATACGGGTTGCCAGAGCACGGGCAAACCGATATCTGATCCTCGCTCGGGGTCCGGTGCGAAAGCCCGATTCCTGATGTATCCGTGGCCGCTTCTCGCCGGCCTAAACTCGACATTTCCGGCCTGGAGCCTGATCGCCAATGGACTCCTTCGAGCTCAACAAAATCCTCGGTGCTATTCTCGGCACCTGCCTTGTTCTGCTGGTGACGAGCTTCACCGCCGGGGCGCTTTTTGCGCCGCATATGCCGGCGAAGCCGGGCTTCGAAATCGCGGTAAAGGAAGAGGCGCAAGGCGGGGCAAAGGAAGCCGCGCCCGCAGCCTCCGAGCCCATCGAGAAGCTGTTGCAGACCGCCTCCGTGGAAAAGGGCGCCGCTGCGGCGAAGAAATGCGGTGCCTGCCACACCTTCGAGAAGGGCGGCCCCAATCGCGTCGGTCCGAACCTTTACGGGATCGTGGGGGACAAGCGGGGCGAGAACCGCGGGGGTTTCAATTTCTCGGCGGCCATGAAGGGGAAGGGCGGCACCTGGACCGACGACGATCTCAACAAGTTCATTGCCAATCCGAAGGGCTTTATCCCGGGCACCGCGATGGGCTTTGCCGGCATCCCCAAGGACAGCGAGCGCGCCGACGTAATCGCCTACCTGCACACGCTTTCGGATAAACCGGTTCCGCTGCCCACCGCGTCAAAGTAACAGGCCTGGCCTGAGTTGTAGCTTCGAACGGCCGGGCTATGCCTGGCCGTTTTGCTGTTCCCCCTATTCGGGGCGTTTCGCCGCAGCCGGGCTACTCACAAGCTAGTATCATGAGGAAAAAGCAACACAATACGTCGAACCGTTGCCTTATATTGCGTCCTCAATAGCGCGGAAATATCGATAGGAATCCCTCATTGACGATTACCCGACGACACCTTCTGCAAAGCGGCGCGCTGGCGGCGCTTGCCCCGGCTCTGGGCACCGCAACCATCCTGCCGGCACTCGGCGCAGACGAGGCACACACAGCAACGGGCGAAGTTGTGTGGCGGCATGCGCTGTCGCTGTTTGGCGACATCAAATATCCCGCCGGCTTCAAACGTTTCGACTACGTCAATCCGGATGCGCCCAAGGGCGGCATCGCCCGCATGATATCGATCGGCACCTTCGACAATTTCAATATCGCCGTCGCAGGAGTGAAAGGCTCGATCGCGCCGGCGGCCGCCATGATCTACGAAACGCTGATGGCGCGGTCGCAGGACGAGGTCGCCACAGAGTATGGGCTGCTCGCGGAGGGCGCCGCACATTCCGATGATTTCGGCTGGGTGATCTATCGGCTCCGCAAGGAGGCGCGCTGGCACGATGGCAAACCGGTAACCCCCGAAGACGTGATGTTCTCGATCGAGGTGCTGAAGAAGTACAGCCCGATGTATGGGTCCTACTACCGCCACGTCGTAAAGACGGAAAAGTTCGGCGAGCGCGATATCAAATTCACCTTTGACTCTCCGGGCAATCGCGAATTGCCGACGATTGTCGGCGAACTCATTGTGCTGCCAAAGCATCATTGGGAAGGCACCGACAGTCAGGGCCGCAAGCGCGACATCTCGGCGACGACCTTGGAGCCGCCGCTCGGCTCCAGCGCTTACCGCATCAAGGAATTCGTTGCCGGGCGGTCGGTGAGCTTGGAGCGGGTCAAGGATTATTGGGGCGCCAAACTGCCGACGCAGGTCGGCCTGAATAATTTCGACGAAATGCGCTTCGAGTTTTTTCGAGACAACCTGGTCGCGCTCGAAGCCTTCAAGGCCGACCAGGCCGATTGGATCGCGGAGAATTCCGCTAAGCAATGGGCCACCGCGTATGATTTTCCTGCAATCGCGGAAAAGCGCGTCATCAAGGAAGAGTTTCCGATCAGCGATTCCGGCCGGATGCAGGGTTTCGCGCTCAATCTGCGCCGCGAGCAGTTCAAGGACGCGCGACTGCGCAGGGCGTTCAATTACGCCTACGATTTCGAGGAGATGAACAAGCAGCTGTTCTACGGGCAATACAAACGCATCAACAGCTACTTCGAGGGTACCGAGCTTGCCGCGTCAGGATTGCCGGAGGGGCAAGAGCTGCAGATTCTCGAAACAGTACGCGACAAGGTGCCTTCAGAGGTCTTTACCACGCCCTATGCCAATCCCGTCGGCGGCAATCCGGAAGCGGTGCGTGGCAATCTGCGGGAGGCCATGAAGCTTCTGAAGGAAGCCGGCTACGACATACGCGAGCGCAAACTGGTGGATGCCGCGGGCAAGCCGGTCAGCGTCGAGATCCTGGTGCAAGATCCGTCCGCGGAACGCATCGCGCTTTTTTACAAGCCGTCGCTGGAACGCATCGGCGTGACGACGTCGATTCGCGTCGTCGACGATGCGCAATATCAGAACCGGATACGCAGTTTCGATTTCGACATCGTCATGGATGTTTGGGGGGAATCCCTGTCTCCCGGCAACGAGCAGCGGGAATTCTGGGGTTCGCAGAGCGCCGATCAACCCGGCTCAAAAAACGTGGTCGGCATCAAAAATCCTGCCGTGGATGCGCTGATCGACAAAGTGATCTTCGCGAAGGATCGTGCCGGGCTGGTCGCGGCGACCAAGGCGCTTGACCGCGTGCTGCTGTGGAATTTTTACGTCGTACCGCAGTTCACTTATCCGTTCTCGCGCTACGCGCGCTGGGACCGCTTCAGCCACGCCGAGCCTCTGCCGAAATATGGTCGTTCCGGTCTGCCGGCATTGTGGTGGTACGATTCCGAGAAGGCCGCCAGGATCGGTAAGCGATCTTGAAGTGTTCTTCACGCAATTCTCTGTTCTCCCGCCGGCATGTGCTCGGCATTGGCGTTGGCGCGCTGAGCGCAACACGCCTGCTGCCGGCAGGCGCGGGCGAATCCGGCGCAACCCACGGCATGTCGGCGTTCGGTGATCTCAAATACCCGGCGGATTTTCATCATTTCGACTACGTTAATCCGACGGCGCCCAAGGGCGGATTGTTTTCGGTCATTCCCTGGGTCCGTGCCTACAATCAATCGTACCAGACTTTCAATTCGCTCAACGCCTACATTCTGAAGGGCGACGGCGCGCAAGGCATGGACATGACGTTTGCGCCGCTGATGGGGCGCGCCAACGATGAGCCTGACGCGATGTATGGGCTGGCCGCGAAATCGGTCCAGATCTCCGCCGACAAGCTGACCTATCGTTTTACGCTGCGGCCGGAAGCCAGGTTTCACGATGGTTCGAGGCTGACCGCGCATGACGCCGCGTTCTCGCTGACGACGCTGAAGAGCAAGGGCCATCCGCTGATCTTGACGCAGTTGCGCGACATGGTGAAGGCGGAAGCGCCCGATGATGCAACACTGGTGATTACGTTCGCCGAAAAGCGCGGGCGCGACGTTCCGCTCTATGTCGCGGGGCTGCCGATCTTTTCAAAGGCCTATTACGCGGCCCGGCCGTTCGAGGAATCGACGCTCGATATTCCCCTGGGATCCGGGCCGTACAAGGTCGGAAAGTTCGAGGTCAACCGCTACATCGAATACGAACGGGTAAAGGATTGGTGGGGAGCCGAGCTGCCTGTCGCGCGAGGAAGCTACAATTTCGACACCGTGCGGTTCGAATTTTATCGCGATCGCGACGTTGCGTTCGAGGGCTTCACCGCAAGGAGCTACCTGTTCCGCGAAGAATTTACCGCGCGGGTATGGGCGACGCGTTATGATTTTCCGGCGGTCAAGGATGGCCGCGTCAAGCGCGAGACATTGCCCGACGAAACGCCGTCGGGCGCGCAGGGCTGGTTTATCAATACCCGTCGCGACAAATTCCGGATTCCGCGCGTGCGCGAGGCGCTCATCCAGGCTTTCGATTTCGAATGGACCAACAAGACCATCATGTACGGCGCCTATGCGCGAACCCATTCGCCGTTCCAGAATTCGGACATGATGGCGGAGGGGCCGCCGTCGCCCCAAGAACTCAAGCTGCTCGAGCCGTTCCGCGCCCAGGTGCCGGACGAGGTGTTCGGTCCGCCCTTCCTGCCGCCCGTCTCCGATGGATCGGGGCAGGATCGATCGCTGCTGCGCAAGGCCTCGCAACTGCTGCAGGAAGCCGGACTTCCCATCAAGGACGGCAAGCGCTTGCTGCCTAATGGCGAGCCTTTCAAGATCGAATTTCTGGCCGATGATCCCTCGCTGCAGCCACACCACGCGCCTTACATCAAAAATCTCGGTACGCTCGGGATCGAGGCAAGCCTGCGGATTGTGGATCCCGTGCAATACCGCGCCCGCGTGGAGGACTTCGATTTCGACATGACCATCGAGCGCTTCAGCATGTCGGCCACGCCCGGTGATGCCATGCGGCCGTTTTTCTCGTCGCAAGCTGCCGCGACCAAGGGCTCGTACAATCTTGCCGGCATCGCCAATCCTGCCATCGATGCCCTGATCGAAATGATCATCGGCGCCAATAGCCGCGCCGATCTGACAATCGCGTGCCGCGCTTTCGATCGGGTGTTTCGCGCGGGTCGCTATTGGGTGCCGCAATGGTATCGAACCAGCCACCCCATTGCGTACTGGGATGTGTTTGCCCATCCTCCGAAGCCGCCGCGTTACGCCCAAGGCGTCGGCGCGCCGGAAAACTGGTGGTTCGAAGCGAGCAAAGCGGCCAAGCTCGAGCAGGCGAAATAGTTCATGAGCGCCTACATCGCCCGCCGCATTTTTCTGATGCTTCCGACGCTGCTCGGGATCCTGTTCGTGTCCTTTGTCGTGGTCCAATTCGCGCCGGGCGGCCCGGTGGAGCGCGTGATCGCGCAACTCTCCGGCGCGGATACCGGCGGCACGTCCCGGATTTCCGGCTCCGGCAGCGATTTCGGCGCGCGCGGCCAAGTCGGCGCATCTGCCGATGCCGTGAACTCGAAGTACCGCGGCGCACAAGGGCTGGACCCGGATTTCATCAAGAGCCTGGAAAAACAGTTCGGCTTCGACAAGCCGGCGCCGGAGCGCTTTGCCCTCATGGTGTGGAATTTTGCCCGCTTTGACTTCGGCAAGAGTTACTTCCGCGACGTGAGCGTGCTGCAACTCATCAAGGAGAAGCTGCCGGTCTCGATGTCGCTGGGAATCTGGATGACGTTGCTGACCTATCTGATTTCGATCCCGCTCGGTATCCGCAAGGCGGTAATGGACGGCTCGAAATTCGATACCTGGACGTCGGCGATGATCATCGTCGGCTTCGCGATACCGGGATTTTTGTTTGCGATTCTGTTGATCATCCTGTTCGCCGGCGGATCGTTCTTTAACGTCTTCCCGCTGCGCGGCCTTACCTCTGATGGCTGGTCGCAATTTCCCTGGTACTGGAAGATACTCGACTACTTCTGGCACATCACGCTGCCGTTGATTTCGATGGCGTTAGGGGCCTTTGCCACCATGACGCTGCTCACCAAGAATTCGTTCCTCGATGAAATCCGCAAGCAATATGTGATGACCGCGCGCGCCAAGGGCTGCGGCGAGCGCCAGGTGCTCTATAATCATATCTTCCGTAACGCGATGCTGATCGTGATTGCCGGTTTTCCCGGCGCATTCATTCACGCCTTTTTCTCCGGCTCGCTGTTGATCGAAACCATCTTCTCGCTCGACGGGCTTGGGCTGCTCGGCTTCGAGAGCGTGTTGAACCGCGACTATCCCGTAGTGTTTGGTACGCTGTTCATCTTCTCGCTGGTCGGCCTTGTCGTCAACCTGATCTCCGATCTCGCCTACATGTGGATCGATCCGCGGATCGACTTCGAGGCGCGGGAGGTCTGATGACGATCATCGCGCCGCCACCGATCGAGACCACGACACAGGCGCCGCTTGGCGAAGCCGTGCCGATGACGCGCACCCGCTTCAGCCCATCGCCGCTCAACCGCCGCCGCTGGCTGAACTTCAAATCGAACCGCAGGGGTTACTGGTCGTTCTGGATCTTCCTGATTCTGTTCTTCGTGTCGTTGTTCGCCGAGTTCATCGCCAACGATCGTCCGTTCCTGGTCAAATTTGACGGCCATCTGTATTGGCCGGCATTCGTCAGCTATTCCGAAACGACTTTCGGCGGCGACTTCGAGACCGCCGCCGATTATCGCGATCCTTATCTGCAGAAGCTGATCGCCGATAAAGGGGGCAGCATCGTTTGGCCGCTGATCCGCTATTCCTACGATACTCACAATCTTGATCTACCGACGCCAGCGCCGTCGAAGCCGACCTGGATGCTGACCGAAGCGCAGTGCAAGGAAGTGGTGCAGAAAAAAGGACTGAAGAGTTGTCGTGACCTCGAATACAACTGGCTTGGCACCGACGATCAAGGCCGCGACGTAGTCGCGCGCCTGATTTACGGCTTTCGCATTTCGGTGCTGTTCGGCCTGAGCCTGACCATCATATCCTCGATAATCGGCGTCGCCGCCGGCGGCGTGCAAGGTTATTTCGGGGGCTGGCTCGATCTTGGCTTCCAACGTTTCATCGAGGTCTGGACCGCTATTCCGTCGTTGTATCTGTTGCTGATCCTGTCGTCGGTGCTGGTGCCAGGGTTCTTCGTGCTGCTTGGGATATTGCTGTTGTTCTCATGGGTGTCACTGGTCGGCTTGGTGCGCGCTGAATTTTTGCGCGGGCGAAATTTCGAATACATCATGGCCGCTCGCGCGCTCGGCGTATCCAACGCCGTAATCATGTTCCGGCATCTGTTGCCGAACGCCATGGTCGCGACCATGACTTTTCTGCCGTTCATCGTTTCCTCATCGGTGATGACGCTAACCGCGCTCGACTTCCTCGGCTTCGGATTGCCGCCGGGCTCGCCGTCGCTTGGCGAATTGCTGTCGCAGGGCAAGGCCAACGTCCAGGCGCCATGGCTCGGCTTCACCGGTTTCTTCGCGGTCGCGATCATGTTGTCGCTGCTGATTTTCATCGGCGAGGCCGTGCGCGACGCGTTTGACCCGCGCAAGACGTTCAGGTAGGCCGCGCATGGACGCCAGCAACCAGCCTCTGCTCGATATCCGCGATCTGTCGGTGGCGTTTCATCAGCCCAGCGGCACTTCGGTCGCGGTCGATCATATCTCCTATGAGATCAAGCCTGGCGAGTGCGTGGCGCTGGTCGGCGAATCCGGCTCTGGAAAATCCGTCAGCGCGCTTTCGATCCTGAAGTTGTTGCCTTATCCGACGGCTTCGCATCCCTCGGGCAGCATCCGTTTCAAGGGCAGGGAACTGTTGGGGCTTTCGGAACGGGAGATCCGCAGCATTCGCGGCAACGATATTTCGATCATCTTCCAGGAACCGATGACGTCGCTCAATCCGCTGCACACGATCGAGGCCCAGATCGGCGAGATCCTGCAGCTTCACAGCGGTATCAGCGGCCCCAATGCCCGGGCGCGGACACTTGAGTTGCTCACACAAGTGGGAATTCCCGAACCGGAGACGCGGCTTGCGAGCTATCCGCATCAATTGTCCGGCGGCCAGCGCCAGCGCGTCATGATCGCGATGGCGCTTGCCAACGAGCCGGACCTGTTGATCGCGGATGAGCCGACCACGGCACTCGATGTCACGGTGCAGGCGCAGATCCTGACGCTGCTGGCGGAAATTCGCGCCCGGCTCGGCATGAGCCTGCTGTTCATCACCCACGATCTCGGGATCGTGCGGCGCATCGCCGACGTGGTCTGCGTGATGAATGGCGGCAAGATCGTCGAGCAGGGTCCAGTGGAGGAGGTCTTCACTGCGCCGAAGCATCCCTATACCCGCGCATTACTCGCAGCCGAACCGAAGCCCGACCCGGCGCCACCGCGCCCCGAATCTCCGGTCGTGATGTCGGCCGATGATCTCAAGGTCTGGTTTCCGGTCAAGCGCGGCCTGTTGCGCTCCACGGTCGGACATATCAAGGCCGTCGACGGCGTAAGCCTTGAGGTGCGCAAGGGCGAAACGCTCGGCGTTGTCGGGGAATCCGGTTCTGGGAAGACCACGTTGGGCCTGGCGCTGTTGCGGCTGATTTCTTCCGATGGGCCGATTGTGTTCTTGGGCCGCGATATTCAGGGCCTGCGCTTCAAGGCAATGCGGCCGTTCCGGCGCGACATGCAGATCGTGTTCCAGGATCCGTTCGGAGCCCTGAGCCCCCGGATGTCGGTCGGCGACATCGTTGCCGAAGGCCTCAGCGTGCATCAGCGCTCGCTTTCGGCGGCCGAGCGCGAGGCGCGGGGGATCAAGGCACTGCGCGACGTCGGCATGGATCCGGCGACGCGGTTTCGCTACCCGCATGAATTCTCCGGTGGCCAACGCCAGCGCATCAGCATCGCGCGCGCGGTGGTGCTAGAGCCGAACTTCGTGGTGCTGGATGAGCCGACCAGCGCGCTCGACATGCTGTTCCAGGCGCAGATGGTCGATCTCTTGCGCGAACTGCAGCGCAAGCGAGATTTGACCTACATGTTCATCTCGCACGATCTGCGCGTGGTCGCTTCGCTCGCCAGTCATCTGATCGTGATGCGGCAGGGCAAGGTGGTGGAGGAGGGCGCGGCTTCGGAGCTGTTCAAGAATCCGAAAAGCGATTACACCCGCGCGCTGTTTGCCGCCGCATTTCGGCTGGAAACCGCGCCCAACGGTGCCGCCGCGACTTGAACAAACTCAACGCAACCGCCTGATGGCGGTGATCTCGGTCCCTGCGGCCTTGATGCGGGCGATGGCCTCGTTTGCGTCTTCGATCACGGTCGCCATGTGATGTGCGTTGGCGTGAACGATACTGTCGCCATCCCGCACGATCGCGACATGGCCTTGCCAGAAAATCAGATCGCCGCGATTCAAGTTGCTGGATTCCGCCGCTCCCAGCATTTTGCCAACACTGTTTTCTTGCATGTCGCTGTCGCGCGGGCAGCGGACTCCCGCGGCGCTTAGCGAGACCTGGACGAGGCCGGAACAGTCGAGGCCGAAGCTGCTCTTTCCGCCCCACAGATAGGGCGTACCGACGAAGCGCTCGGCGACCGCAACGAAATCTTCCTCATAGCTGTCGATGGCGCCGGCGTGTTGTCCAGGCAGATACCAGCCCTCGCGCGTCACCGCGAACGGTCCGTCCTCGCGGATCACGGTTACCAGGTCCCCCAACACCAAAGTCTCGGCCGGCGGCAGTTTGATCGACGGGCCGGGAAACGCCAAGGTCCGCAAGCTTGTGATCTTGTGGGTCGGCTTGCTGACTGGCGGCGTCAGTGCCCGATCGGGAAGCCAGCCGACATAGCCGTCGGTGTTCAATTGGCCCCAAGCGAAACCTTCGCTATTGCGATCGTAGATCGTCACGTGTTCGCCCTTGAGCGCCTGGGTCAACAGCATGGCATCGGCGGACGGCCCCTCGCGCATCGGCGCGATCGCGTCTGAAATCTCGAACTCCTCGCCCTCGACGAAGCGCCCCGCCTTCACCTTGCCCTGGAGATGTTGTGCGGCGAGATCGGGCCGCGCCGGAGTCAGGCGCGGGTCAAGCATAGCGTTCTCCAAGCAACCCAAAGATGGCGCGCGCCGCCTGGCATTCGCCTCCCTCGGGGCGTGCCGGCTTCGCCGACGGGGTCCAGCCATAGATGTCGACATGCAGCCATGTTTTCGCGCCCTCGACGAAGCGCCGCAGGAATAGCGCGCAGGTGATGGAGCCGGCAAAGGTGCCCGAGGGCGCGTTATTGATGTCGGCGACTTTCGAGTCGAGCCAGGCATCATAACCCGGCCAAAGCGGCAATCGCCACAAAGGATCGTTTTCCTGTTTGGCGAAGCGCGCGAGATCCAGCGCCAGCTTTTCATCATTGGTGTAAAAGGGCGGTAAATCCGGCCCCAGCGCCACGCGCGCAGCACCGGTCAGGGTCCCCAGATCGATCAGCAGATCGGGCTTGTGTTCACAGGCCAGCGCCAGCGCGTCCGCCAGCACCAGCCGGCCTTCGGCGTCGGTATTGCCAATTTCAACGCTCGTGCCCTTCCGCGAGCGGAAGATATCCAACGGCCGGAAAGCGTTGCCTGAGACCGCGTTCTCGACCGCCGGGATCAGAACTCTCAAGCGCACCTTGAGGCGGGCATCCATCACCATCTGCGCCAATGCCAGCACGTTGGCGGCTCCGCCCATGTCCTTTTTCATGATCAACATGCCGGCGGATGGCTTCAGATCGAGCCCGCCGCTATCGAAGCACACGCCCTTGCCGACCAGGGTCACCTTGGGGTGAGCCGGATCGCCCCAGTTCAGGTCGATCAGCCGCGGCGCGCGTGGCGAGGCCATTCCCACGGCGTGAATCAGTGGAAAGTTCTGCTGTTTCAAATCTTCTCCAACGATGCAGTTGAAACCGGCGCCGAAGCGCTCTGCCAACTGCTGCGCGGCTATTGCGAGTTCTTCCGGCCCCATATCGTTTGATGGCGTATTGATGAGGTCGCGGGCGAGCGTGGCTGCGTCGGCCATTCGCGAGATAGCCCCAACGTCAATGCCATTTGATGGCACGAGCCTGACATCGGGCATTTCAGACTTCCGATACCGGCTGAAGCGATAGCTCCCGAGCGCAAACGCAAGAGTGGCAAGTCGGGTGTCATGCGGCGCGTTGGCAAAACGATAGACGCCTGGCGGCAATAGCCCCGGCAACTGGCCGGGCCTGAACGGATCGCAATGTCTGCTACTCTCGTCGTCCAAGCCGAAAATGATTTGGGCGATCTTGCCGTCAGCGCCGGGTAGGGCCAGATACGCCCCCGGCTTCGCCGTGAAGGCGTTGGCCAACGCGAACCGGCGGGCCTCGCCGGGAATGCCGGCGCTGATCGCCTCCCAGGTCGCCTTGGTCGCAAAGGTGATTGGAATAGCGGATGCGGCAGGCGCGGTCGCGAACACAGGATGCATATTGTTCTCGGGGCTTGATGAAGCGGGCAGGGCAGCGATACCAAAGCACGTCAGTCGTCCTGACGTTCTCGGCTTTGCTTTTACAATGGCTTGCAGAGTCAAACCAGCCATGGCTCGCACGGCTGCTGCGTCTCAACTCGCGCGTGCTCATGCGAAGCCGGTTTGTCTATCGCACTTCAACGCTGCCGGGCTCGCGACACCACTATCGGCCGCAGTTCCATACATTTCCAATCGGTGTCTGCGTCCAGCATGGGCCGAAACCACCGCCAGTCCAGCGCCCACGGTAAAAGCCCGGGCCACCATACCAATAGACCGGCTCGCGATGTTGCGATCGTTCCCATTCGATCCGCTCGGGCGAGCGATAGCCGGGCAGGAAGCCATAGCCATGCCACTGACGCACCACATGCCTCTTTGCATGCACGGGCGCAGCAAACGTTGTAGCGGCCGAGAACACCAAAGCCACGAAAGCGATCGGAGCGAGGAGATTTCGTGCCATCACCGAATCCTGTCACTCAACCGATTGCCATTGCCACCACCACAGGCGTCCGGAGAGTCTTGTTCGCGATTTCGCGCCTCGGGCGGTCGCGGCTAGCCAATACCGTGGTCCAAAGCGCACCCAAATTTCGTCGAACATTTGCCTCCGACTCAATGCACGCTGCCCGTGGACAGCAAGACTGGGACGCGTTCGGCTACCTGACTGGGGGATAGGCCATGGGACCCGCATATCCGCCGCGTGGGAATCAAGGGCGCATCGATCAATCGCCACGTCGGGGCGATGAATATACCTTCTACGAACACGCGGACAACGTTTTGTCGCTGCTCGAAGAGAACGCCCGGCTTCGAGGGCTTGTGGTCAGGCTATCCACGATCATCCTCAAGAGCGTCGCTGACAAGTAATATGCTTCTAAGAGGGGTGACGGCCACCGGCTGCGCAACTCCATACCGGGTGAGTGGCTGCATCGGGCTTTGGCACCCAAGAGAGCGTTACCGTCGCAGCGCCTGGAGGCCAAACATCCGCAGGGCGTCTGTGCCACCAAATCAAAACTCGTACGGACTCCTAAAACCATTCGCCCGGAATATACTGGTCTAGGATTAACACGCTCAGGGATAATAGTAGCCCAACGCCGCTAAATAACGCCACCGAAACGAATGTATCTACGATGGCAACAAACTCGGCGGAGGCACGCGGAAGAATTCTTGCTATGGCGCCAGTCATCTCGTGCTCCGAAAGTTCCGGGGTGGGGCTACGACCCATTAGGCGGTTGCAGCGGAGACGGTAAAGTTCAGGTCTTAAGATTGGCTTTGCGCCGGCGCCGAAAACTAAGAGCACCTCATGATAAAACCACCCGGTGGAAAATGTCCGTTGTCGGAATAAGAGATGTTGTTGCAGCCGCGACACAGTCCCGCCCGGCCACGTGGCTCTTTATTTTCTTCCCGCTGCAAACCTGAAGATAATCAAACGGATGAGATCATCTCGACACAATCGCGCGTCCAACTTTCGCGGGGAGATCGAAATATGGTCGGTGCATCTCAAGCAAGGTGACATGATTGTCCAGCAGGCTACCAATCAGGGCTGGGTAAATCACGGCAGTGAACCTTGCCGCATCTTGTTCGTCCTTATGGATTCGCAAGAACCGTGATGTGAAGTGGCAAGCGCAGGCTTTGGCACTCCGGATAAAAACTCCGAACAGCGACAGTAGCTTGAGGCCGACTGTTAACCGTGCGTTAGGGTTAACGGTCTATTGCTGGCGCGTTAACTCGGCCAATTCGCCTGATACCGTGAGTTAAAGTGCCATGCGTCAGCAGTCCAGCCTCGCCCGGCTTCTTGCGTCCGCGGCTATGACGGCGATCTTGGGCGCCGGCGTCGGCGGCTGCCAGACCATGTCCGACATCACGGGATCGATCTCATCGAAGGGCGAGCCTGCTCCAAGCGCGGACGGTGATCCCAGGCGCGCCGTCGAGCTGTATGGCGAGCACTACCGCGCCAATCCCAAGAACCCCGAGGCGGCGCTGGCATATGGCCAGGCGCTACGTGCCACCGGTCAGCGCTCGCAGGCTGTCGCCGTTTTCGAGCAGGCCACCATCGCCCATCCCAGCAACAAATTGTTGCTCGCCGGCTTCGGCAGGGCACTTGCCGACAACGGCAACTTCCAGCAGGCGTTCGACGTACTCACCAAGGCCCATTCACCGGACAATCCTGATTGGCGAATTCTATCAGTGCAGGGAACCGCGCTCGATCAGCTCGGCCGGCATGATGAAGCACGCCGCTATTATGCCAGCGCCTTGAAGATCATGCCCGAGGAGCCCTCGGTGTTATCAAACCTCGGACTGTCATACGTGCTTTCCAAGGAGCTAGCGAAGGCGGAAGAGTTTCTTCGCAGGGCTTACGCCAGCGGCAAAGCGGACGCGCGAGTGCGCCAGAATCTGGGATTGGTCGTGGGGCTGCAGGGACGCTTCGCCGAGGCCGAAACCATCGTCAAAGCGGATCTGCCGGCCGATGAGGCGGCGGCGAATGTGACGTATCTGAAAGAGATGCTGAGCCGCAAGAACAGTTCGCGCGAGGGCGCTGGGCCGCTTCCCGTGGCCTCTCTCAACCGCCCCGACTAGCATTCGGTCGCGGCGGTTGCCGTGCGTCGGCGCTCGCGTTTGGTTCGCCACCGGATAATGCAGCGGCTAATCAATGTAATTTGGGGACGCAGCGCGTCCGGCGACGAGGCGTCGCTTACTGCATCGCCGCGACTTTGATCCCGGTCGGACCGAGGATGACCACGAACAGCACCGGCAGGAAGAACAGGATCATCGGCACCGTCAGTTTCGGCGGCAGCGACGCCGCCTTCTTCTCGGCCTCGGTCATCCGCATGTCGCGATTCTCCTGCGCCATCACGCGCAGGCTCTGACCGAGCGGCGTTCCATATCGTTCCGACTGCTGCAAGGCGAGACATACCGACTTGACGCCCTCGAGGTCAGTACGCTTCGCGAGGTTTTCATAGGCCACCTTACGGTCTTGCAGATAAGACAGCTCGGCCGTGGTCAGGATGAATTCCTCCGACAGCGCCACCGACTGGGTGACGATTTCGGTACTGACCTTGCGAAACGCGACCTCGATCGACATGCCGGATTCGATGCAGATCAGCAACAGATCGAGCGCGTCGGGAAAGGCGCGTTTGATCGAGAGTTGGCGTTTTGAGATCGCGTTTTTGAGAAACAGCATCGGCGCCTGCAGCCCCAGGTAAGCCGCGCCGATACACATGCCGATCTTGATCGTCAACGACTGCTGCAGATGCGAAATCACAAACACGTAAAGCACTGCCGCCGCGAAAAACACGATAGGCGTGACCAGCCGGAAGAACAGAAAAGTGACGTAGGGAGCGTGGCCGCGATAGCCGGCCTGCGTCAGCTTATTACGCGCGGCCTCTTGCGCCAGCCACTTTCCGAGGTTGAAGTCTTCCACCACTTTGGAGACGAGTTGCTTGGGGCTCTGGCGCAGCGAAACCTTCTCGGTCTTGGAGAGACGCTCGCGCTCGCGCTGGCGGATACGCTCTCGCTCATTGGCGACCGCCTTCATGCGCTTTTGCAGACCTTCGCCCGCGAATAAAGGCATGACCAGGGTGTAGGCCGTCGCGCTCGCGGCGATAGCGGCGAGCAGCATCGTCATGAAGTGCACGTCGTGGATCTTGTCGACCAGGAAAGAAATCATGCTGCACCTTCAGAAGTCGAAGTTGATCATTTTCTTCATGACGAAGATGCCGGCGGACATCCACACCACGCAGCCGACGAGCATCAGCTGCCCGGTGGGATGGGTCCACAGCAGTGAGATGTAGTCGGGCGTCGAGAGGTAAACCAGGAGCATGACGATCGGCGGCAACGAGCCGATGATACCCGCGGACGCCTTGGCTTCCATCGACATCGCCTGAATCTTCTCGGCCATTTTTTTGCGGTCGCGCAGCACCTTGGAGAGATTGCCCAAGGCTTCCGACAGATTGCCGCCGGATTTCTGCTGGATAGCGATCACGATGCCGAAGAAATTCGCTTCCGGCACCGGCATACGTTCGAAAAGACGCGTGCATGCCTCGCCGAGCGGCATCCCGATCGCCTGGGTTTCGATAATGGCCAGAAACTCGCTTTTGAGCGGCTCTGGCGCGTCGGCGGCGACGACCTTGATCGACTCGAACAGCGGCAGCCCGGCTTTGATGCCGCGAACGATGACGTCCACTGCGTCTGGAAGCGCCTTGAGAAACTTCGCCTCCCGGCGCTTCTTGAGATAGCTCAGGCTCCAGCGTGGCAGGCCGAGACCGGCCGCGAACGCAAGGCCCGCAGCCGAAAGCAGTCCGCCTCCGGATAGTATCGCCACCAGAAAGCACGCGGCGGCGAGAATGCCGGACACGATCATGAATTTCTGCGTCGACCAATCCAGGCCAGCCTGTGTCAGTCGGCTGCTCAGCGGTACTTTGCTTTCCTTGCGACGGCGCGCCTCGAGATCCTTAATGGACGTTTCCACTTGTTCACGGCGCGAGCGCTGGTTTTTGTCCGCGGCTCGCGCGGCAGGCTCCGACCTCGCCACCGACGCACGGCGGCTCTCGGCTTTTTTTTCCCCGGACAGGAATGGATAAATAAAGACCCATGCGATGCCGCCGAGCGCGGTGGCGGCGAGAAAGCCCAATGCCAAGGTTTGCATTTTCATCGCGCGCTCCGCTACACTTTGGTGACGACTTCGGCGGCGTCAAGCGCCGCGGCAAGCCGCTTCTCTTCGTTGTAATATCGCGCGCGATCCCAGAATCGGGGCCGCCCGATGCCGGTTGAGCGATGCCGGCCGACGATCTGCCCATTGGCGTCCTCGCCGAGCAAGTCGTAGATGAACAGATCCTGGGTAACGATGGTGTCGCCTTCCATGCCCATCACCTCGGTGATGTGCGTGATGCGGCGCGAGCCGTCACGCAGACGGGCGGCTTGGATGACGACGTCGATCGAGGCGCAGATCATTTCGCGAATGGTACGCGACGGCAGCGAAAATCCACCCATGGTGATCATGGATTCGCATCGTGACAGGGCTTCGCGCGGATTGTTGGCGTGCAACGTTCCCATCGATCCGTCGTGACCTGTATTCATCGCCTGCAGCAGATCGAACGCCTCCGGTCCACGGACTTCGCCGACGATGATGCGTTCGGGACGCATGCGCAGGCAATTCCGGACCAGTTCGCGCATGGTGATCTGGCCCTCGCCCTCGATGTTGGGAGGACGGGTCTCGAGTCGCACCACATGGGGCTGCTGCAGCTGTAGTTCGGCGGCATCTTCGCAGGTGATGATGCGCTCGTCGTTATCGATGTACTGCGTCAGGCAATTCAGCAGAGTGGTTTTGCCGGACCCGGTGCCGCCGGAGATCAGAACGTTGGCCCGGCAGCGCCCGATGATCTGCAGGATATCCGCGCCTTGCGCCGTGATGGCGCCGAATTTGACCAGCTGATCCAGCGTCAGCTTGTCCTTTTTGAATTTCCGAATGGTGAGCGCCGGGCCGTCGATCGCCAGCGGCGGAACGATAGCGTTTACGCGCGAGCCGTCGGCGAGACGCGCGTCGCAAATTGGAGAGGACTCGTCGACACGCCGGCCGACCTGGCTGACGATACGCTGGCAGATATTCAGCAGTTGCTGATTGTCGCGAAAGCGGATTCCGGTTTGCTGGATGCGGCCGGCGACTTCGATGAACACCGTGCCGGCACCGTTGACCATGATGTCGGAGATGTCATCGCGCGACAAAAGCGGTTCCAGCGGCCCATATCCGAGAACGTCGTTGCAGATATCGTCCAGCAGTTCTTCCTGCTCGGCGATCGACATCACGATGTTCTTGATCGCGATGATCTCGTTGACGATGTCGCGGATCTCCTCGCGTGCCGACTCGCCGTCCAGCTTGGCGAGTTGGGCAAGGTCGATCGCCTCGATCAGGGCCCCAAAAATCGTCGCCTTGACCTGATAATAGTGGTCCGACCGCCGCGCCTCGATCACAGGCGGGGCAGGTTTGGCCGGCGATAGCGGTGGTGAAGCGATGGCCGGCGGAGGGGGTGCGCTTCGTGGAACGGCCGGCGCCGCGGCGGAAGCTGGTTCCAGCGCGTCGGCCGCGGGCTTTGTCGCCCGGGTTTCGGTTTCAGGTCCGCTACGCTTACCAAACACGACAATACTCCACGCAGGTTGCCCTACTTTGTACGAAGCTTTTTAATCAGGGGTGACAGGAAGGAACCCCGCGGCTTTTTGGTCTCGCCCCGACCGGTCAGCCGTTGCGCGATCTGCAGGAACATTTCAGTGGTGCGATGATTGGCGGCGATTTCCGCGATCATCTGGCCGTTATTGGCGGCCGAGCCAAACATTTGCGGCTCGAACGGAATGGTCGCGATCGGCTCGGTCTCGATCGCCTTGGCAAATTCGTTGAAGTTGATCTCGGGTCGCTTCGGCACGCCGACCTGATTGAGGCAATACAGCGGAATGCGATCATTCGGCCGCGATGCCTTCAACAAGTCGAAGATATTCTTGGTGTTGCGCAAGTTGGCGAGATCGGGTGCCGCGACGATCAGAATGTCGTCCGCGCTGATCAAGGCGCGCTTGGTCCAGCCCGCCCACTGGTGGGGAACGTCGAGAACGATGCAGGGCATCGTGGTGCGAAGCGTATCGAAAATCGAATCGAAGGCATCGGCACCGAAGTCATATACCCGCTCCAGCGTCGCCGGCGCGGCCAGCAGGCTAAGGTGGTCGGTGCATTTCGACAGCAGGCGGTCGATAAAGGCGGTATCGACGCGATCGGGCGAGAATACCGCATCAGCGATGCCCTGCGCGGGATCCTGATTGTAATCGAGCCCGGCGGTGCCAAATGCGAGGTCGAGATCGGCGACCACCGAGTCCAGCGCGAGATCGCGCGCGATCGCCCAGGCCACGTTATGTGCGATGGTGGATGCGCCGACGCCGCCTTTTGCTCCGACGACCGCAATGATCCGGCCAACGGCTTTCGCTTCCGGTGTCGAGAACAAGCCGCAGATCGAGCGCACCACGTCAAGCGCATTGACCGGCGCAAGTACGTAATCGCTGACGCCACGGCGCACCAGTTCGCGATAAAGCCCGACGTCATTGATGCGGCCGATAACTATAACGCGGGTTCCGGAGTCGCAGACCGTTGCGAGCTGATCGAGCCCGATCAGAATCTCATTGCGGCCTTCGGTTTCCAGGATAATCACGTTGGGGGTAGGCGCCGTGCGATAGGCTTCGGTTGCCGCGGCCATTCCACCCATCTGAATTTTCAGATGAGCCTTGCCGAGGCGACGGTCTTCGCCCGCCGATTGCACGGCGGCTGCGGTTTCCACGGTTTCGCAAAACGCTTGCACAGATACACGCGGCGAAGGCGCAATATGATCTTCCAGCGGCGGCGTGACCTCCGGCTGCTGTTCGGAATTCTGGCGCGCGTAACTGATCATCTGCCTGCATCGCTGAGTTTGGCCTTATCGGCTTCGGAATAGGTGGTCGCGGTCGATGTGCCCTTGCGATACTTCTCGAAAGCGGCGGTGCGTCGCGCCGTATACGCAGGAGTTTCAGGTCGCGGCTGCACGAGATCCGATGGATTGTCGACCATCGCTGCCACGTTGCGCTGGTAGGCGCAGCCAAAATTGAAATACGGCTTGTTATCGAAGTAGCCCTTGTTCTTGATCGAGGGTCCGAGATCCTCCGGCCAGGTGCCGCAGGGACCGGCGACAGCGGATATTCTGGGATAGCTCAGGCGGATTGCCGCCATCTGGCGCGGATCGTCCGGACGGTAGCGGCGCACGAGCAGCCCGCGCGGTGGTACGCCTGCGGAAGCGAGCAGCGCCTGAACGTCGCGCAGCGTATCGGCTGCCGTTCGTGCGTTGGGAGTATTGACCGGCAGGTCTGCGCTGATCGCGCCGGTTCCTTCGCGCAGCCAGGTTTGCGCCAAACCGATCACGTCGTTCCGCTGGGAAGCGGAAAGACCGCCACGCCCTTGACCGACGAATATGACGACTGATTGGTCCGCTTCATGGATCGCGATCGGATGCCGCAAGCGATAATCGTCCGGGACGCTCGCTATCGTGACCGCCTCGTCGGCATGCATGCAAGCCCCGAGCGCGACGGCAACGCCGACGAGCACTCCGCCGAGGCGAAGGGCGCGATTGCGATCGAGGGGTGTCTGGGCTGTCATTGTCTGATCCTCGTCACGCCTCAATCGGTGATAAAGCCGTAAGTGCCGCGATAATGCCGCGCCGGCTCGACGCGACCCGGAACGCCATAGATACGATTGATGCTGCCCAGCAGATCGGATTGCGGATCGGACGCACTCGCAAAACCGTCATCCGGACGCGACAAATCTTTTTGCGCCACCGCGCGCACGATGTAGGGGGTCACCAGCACCATCAGTTCGGTCTGGCTGTTGACGTAATCGCGGCTGCGGAACAGCGTGCCCAGAACCGGCAATTGGGCGAGCCCCGGCAAACCACTGACCGCTTGTTTGGTCTGTTCCTGGATCAGCCCGGCCATTGCCATTGAGCCGCCAGAGGGTATTTCCAACGTCGTCTCGGCACGACGGGTCTTGATCGAAGGAATGGTCGTTCCGCCGGCGCCGCCGGTCAACGAGTTTTCGAGCGAGACTTCCGACACCTCGGTCATCACCCGCAGGCTGATCCGTCCTTCGGCCAGTACTACTGGCGTGAAGTTGAGCGAGATGCCGAATTTTTTGAAACTGACCGTCTGGACGCATTGTCCGATGCCGCCCGACGTCGTCGTTTGGCAGGTCACACCGGTCGGAATGGGAAATTCGCCGCCAGAAATAAATGTCGCGGACTCGCCGGAGATTGCCGTCAGGTTCGGCTCCGCCAGCGTTCGCACCACCCCGGCGTTCTCCATCGCGCGTATGGTGGCCTGTACGGAGGGAGCTCCACCGAACGAAGCCTGCGTGACGTTACCGGGCACCAGCGGACGGCCAAGGGCCGTGAACGGGTTGTTGTTGTTGAAATTCACAACGGCCGTGCCGTAATTCAGGCTTCCCGAAAGGTCGATCCCAAGTTGCTTGATGATCGACCGCGCGACCTCGGCGACCGTGACCTTGAGCATCACCTGATCGCGGCCACGAACCGCGATCGAGTTGACGACCTTGTCGACCCCGCCCACCAGGCGGGCGGCAAGATCGCTCGCCTGCTGTGACTCAATCGAACTCGCCGTCGTGCCGGATAGCATCACTCCGTCACCGAGGCCTTCGATCTGGATGTCGGCATTCGGCAGGGTCTGCTTGAGCGCGGCGCGCACGCCATTGAGATCGCGCTTGACGGCGATATCGTAAGCGGCAATTTGCTGGCCCGCGGAATCGAAGAATACGATGTTGGTCTGACCTACCGCCGCGCCGATGATATAGGCGCGCTGCGCGGAGCGGACGACGGCGTTGGCAATTTTGGGATCGGCGACCAGCACATCCTTGATGTCACGCGGCAAGTCGATCACGAGGGATTTGCCAATGCCCAGCGCAAGAAAGCGCGCGTTCATCTGGCCATCGGCGGCCATCGGGGCCGCGACCCGGTAGTCACTCGCGAACACCGGCGTCATCGCCGGATTGAGCGTCAGCGCGGCGGCGGCCGAAAACGACATGGCGCGGACCATAATTGTCCGCAGCGCCGGCTGAATTCCTCCGCGTTTCATATCCGAGACCCTTTCCGTCACTTCTGCGTCACCGTCGAACTTGGGATTCCGTAGCGAACCACGCTAACGGCTTCACCTCGCCTCAAACGCTGATCGTCGGTTCTGTTTTCGACCATGTTGATGTCAGCCATGCTGCGCAGTGCCAGCGCCAGCGTGCCGGTTTGGCGCGCGCGGGCCAACGTCTCGGCCTGCTCCGGCCTCAGCTCGAGCGTAACTGTCTTGCCGACAACCGTGTTCTGGCCGTCCTTTTCTTTCGGCGCCTGATCGATCGCGAGCACGCGAACATTGGGAAGAATGACTTCCGAGTTGACCATATCGGGTGCGCCCGGAAGAGCTGTGTTCTTCTCACGCTTCGAAAGAATGACGTCGACACGGTCGTTGGGCAGAATAAATCCGCCAGCGCCCGTCTCCGGAGAGATTTCGGTCGAGATGGCTCGCATGCCAGCGGGCAGGATCGCGGCCATGAAGCCCGACCCGTTGGCTTTGACCAGCTTGGGCTCACGGATCGGCTCGCCTGCGATGAACGGCGCGCGAGCGATCGAGCCGGCGATCTGGGTTGTCGCTTCCGGGCGCTGGTTGCGTTGGATGAAGGTGTTGCTCGCGGTCGCCGCCGGCCAAGTCTGCCACAGCATGTCTTCAGGCGTAACCGTCTGGCCAAGGCCGATGTCCGACTTGGCAACCAGAACGTCCACAGTTTGCAATGTTGCTGCCGGCTCAGCCGGAGCCCGGTTGTCTGACCCGCTCGCAAGATACGCGGCAATACCGCCGGCACCGACAGCGATAGTCAGGACGACAATCCGTGCGGTCTTCATACGCTTCACTTTCCACAAACGCCGCGACGCTGCCGCCGCCGTGATGGGAGTTGACCAGCTATTCGTCAAAGCATGGTTAATGAGGCGTATCTAAATCAACTTAACGCCGGGTTTATCTGGCGCGATCAGCCAAACGCGAAATGCGCAACGTCGATCGCCTTGATCCATTCCGTGTCGGGGTAGACGATCAGTGCGCCGATCGCGAGTGCGATGCCGTAAGGAATGCCGCTATCCTTGGCGTGCAGCTTCATCAGCCAGGATTGGCGAGCGAGCGCGTAGGGCAGCGGCCACTGCCGGAACTGAAGTAACAGTAGCGTCAAGGCGCCGCCGAACAGCGAGGCATAGACCAGATAGTCCAACAGATGCCCGAAACCGAACCACAGCGCCGCGCCAGCCGCTATCTTCGCGTCTCCGCCGCCGACCCAGCCCATCGCAAAACATCCAAACGCAAGCACGAGCACCGCCGCACCCGCACCGAGATGCGCTAGAATATCGTAGCTGCCCATGCCGCTCATCAGCGCGAGCGTCAGAAAACCGCCCCCGAGTGCCAGCGACACCCGATTCGAAATCGTCATCGTGAAAAGATCGGTTGCCGCCGCGAACGCCATCAAGGCCGGGAAAAGCAGAAGCCGTGCAATATCGAGAATCATTGGGTTCCGGCCGGTATGGCTGATGCTGGTCCGCAGCCTCGCGGAAGCCTAGCGGCGAGAAATGAACAATCTGAAAATGGAAGCAGGCAAGCGCAATTCGCGCTGCTCGATCGCGTAATACTGCGGCAGCCGGCTGTTCCTGAGCAGGGTAAATCTGGAATGAAGCCCTTACTTACACTTTCGTGTCGGTCTGGGCGGCGTCTGGACCGAGAGCGGTCGATGCTCCAGGGACTTCCGTTCACCGCTCCTTAAGCGCGTCGCGATAACCATAGGCTATCTGATCAGATGAGGTGGACATGTCCAATCTACCGCTCGAAATCATCGAGATGTGCGGGCAGACCATCGCCAAAGTGGTGCCCATCACGATCGTGCTGGCGATTGTGTTCTCGGTGTTGAGCTATTTCTGGGCCTGCAATCCCGGCGCGCCTTGGTGGCGCAAGCGCGAACTGGTCACCGATATCTGCTACTGGTTTTTCGTTCCCTTGTTCGCGCGGGTGCTGCGAATTGGGCTACTCGTGCTCGGCGCTGGCGTGGTGTTCAATATCCACGATGCCGATGCATTGATTGCGTTTTACGACAACGGCCACGGCCCGCTGTCGGAACTGCCGCTGTGGGCGCAGGGTCTATTGTTCGTAGCGCTATCGGATTTCATGCTGTACTGGCTGCACCGCCTGTTTCACGGCGGTGGATTCTGGAAGTACCACGCGATCCATCATTCGTCGGAAGAACTGGACTGGATCTCGGCCGCGCGCTTCCACCCCGTCAACCTGTTTCTCGGCACCATCATGGTTGATGTCATATTGCTGACGGCAGGGATCTCGCCGAATGTCATGCTCTGGGTCGGGCCCTTTACCACATTCCACTCGGCATTCGTTCACGCCAATCTGAGCTGGGATCTCGGGCCGTTCAAATATGTGCTGGCAACGCCGATCTTCCATCGCTGGCATCACACCGCGTTGGAAGAGGGCGGTAACACCAACTTTGCCGGGACGTTTCCAATCTGGGATCTGTTGTTTGGAACGTTCCGGATGCCACAAAACAGGCTGCCGGACGATTATGGCAAGGACGAACCGGCCATTCCGTCCGAAATTGCCGGACAATTGGCCTACCCATTTCGGTAATTCAGTCAGGTTTTCTCAGCTCGATTTGCAGTTCTTTCATGAATTGACGTCTAGATTCGAGGTTGGGCGCCGGTTCTGCTGCGTATCGTTCGTCAACGCCCCGAGGTAGAGTATGTCCATCAGTTCCCCGCGTCGGCGCGCGCGCGCGTCTTTCAAATTGCGATCGCTCGCGATCGGCATGCTGTTGTGGCCGATCGCCGCTGCTGCCGGGCCTATGGCGGACACCATCGCCGTCAATGTCGATCAAGCAAAACTCGTCAAGCTGCCCACCCGGGTTTCGACAATCGTGGTCGGAAACCCGCTGATTGCAGATGTAACCCTGCAGACCGGCGGAATTCTTGTGGTGACCGGCAAAGGCTACGGTGCGACCAATTTCATCGCGATGGATCGCAGCGGCGAAGTCCTGGTGGACCGCGTCATTCAGGTCGAAGGCCCGACCGATCAGCTTGTCACGGTTTATCGCGGGGTCGAACGCGAATCCTATAGCTGCATGCCGACTTGCCAGCGCCGGATCACGCTCGGCGACGGCGAGAACTATTTCAAATCGGCCATGGATCAGGCCGGTTCTCTTAACAGCCAGGCTACCGGCAACGCCGCGGCCGCAGCCAAAACGAACTAACCTGCGAGGCCGCGCCGGCGCGCGCGCCCACAACTTCGTTAACCAAACGTTAACATCAAGAAAGCCGATAGAAAAAAGACCGCGCTGGCTGCACGGTCTCTTCTGTTTTCGGAAATTCTCAGGCCCCGCTCTCGCGAGCCGGACTGGATCAGGCTCGCTTAGCCGGCGGCGCGCAGATTGTCGGCCGAAGACTTGCCAGAGCGGCGATCCGCTACGATCTCGTAGCTGATCTTCTGGCCTTCGCGCAGCGTTCCAAGCCCAGCGCGCTCTACTGCGCTGATGTGCACGAATACGTCGTTGCCACCGTCGTCGGGTTGAATGAAGCCGAAGCCCTTGGTTGCGTTAAACCACTTCACGGTTCCCATGCTCACGGGATAGTCCCTTCTAAAGATAGACATACTAGAAGCCTGCTTTCGGCAGGCTGGTGAAATCGAATTTTTGGAAGGGTCGTCAGCGTCTAAACCGGCTGTACCGGTGGATAGCTAATGTCGTCCGGCCGAAAATCGATATCCACATATTATTCCAAAGTAGCCCCCAAAACAATCCTGACATGTACGATTTTTTGTTCGCGTCAGATTTGCGATCGGAAAGCATCGCCATGATTTCGTCATGCGTCGTTGTGGCGCGCCATCACAGCGTTGTAGCCAAGCGAATACCGGCCGCGTGAAGAAAACGAACGACTCGGCTCTGAACCAAGCCAGAACCGAGGTTGCTTTGACGTCTACCTGCGCCGGAACTGCCCCCGTGGCGGTGCGCCGCGTGGAGCTCCGCCGCCCGGACGCTCGTCCTTGTGACGGAAAATCAGCCGGCCTTTTTCCAGGTCATACGGCGACATTTCGATCGTGACCCGATCGCCGGCCAGTGTCTTGATCCGGTTTTTCTTCATCTTGCCTGCGGTGTAGGCGACGATCTCGTGTCCTGCGTCGAGCTGCACGCGGTAACGTGCGTCGGGGAGGATTTCGGTGACCAGTCCTTCGAACTGGATCAGCTCTTCCTTAGCCATGGTTATCTCCGGATCGATCGACGGCTAGCGTGGTCGTTGGGTGCGGTTGGGTCGGGTATTCGGACGGCTTTCACGGTGCAGGAAGGCGACGCCTTGCACCCCTTCAGCCTTGCCGCCAGCTTGCGACGACGAGGACGGACGTATCGGCTCATGCCGCTTGGCCTCATGACGATTGGTTTGAGGAAGGCCGTTATTACCACCGGGACGACGGTGACGGCGAGGCCCTTTTGCTCCAGGCGCGGAGTCATTTGCGCGGGTTCCATGCGCGCGCGGCGCGGAGCGAGCGCCGCGGTGCTGCGCGGGCGCGGGCGCTGTTTCCCTGTGGCCCGGTGTGCGACGATCTTCTCTCGGCAGCGCGATGCGGATCAGCTTTTCGATGTCGCGCAGATATCCCATTTCTTCGGCTCCCGCGACCAGCGAGATTGCGATGCCGTCTGCACCGGCCCGCGCCGTGCGGCCGATACGATGGACATAGGTCTCGGGCACGTTCGGAAGATCGAAGTTCACCACGTGACTGATGCCGTCGACGTCGATCCCGCGCGCAGCGATGTCGGTTGCTACCAGCGTGCGGATATCGCCGGAGCGGAACGCTGCCAGCACGCGCTCGCGGTGATTTTGCGATTTATTGCCGTGGATGGCGTCCGCGGTGATGCCAGCCCTGGCGAGGCCCTTCACCACCTTATCGGCGCCATGTTTGGTCCGGGTAAAGACCAGCGCACGATCGACCACCTCCTGCTGTAGGAGCTGCGCCAAAAGTGCCGGCTTTGAGGAGTGATCGACCTGAATGATGCGCTGAGTGATACGATCGACTGTCGAGGCAACCGGCGTCACAGCTACGCGTGCGGGATCGCGCAGCATCTGGTCGGCGAGTTCGGCGATGTCCTTTGGCATCGTCGCCGAAAAGAACAGCGTCTGACGGCGGACCGGCAATTTGGAAACGATCTTCCGGATGTCGTTGATGAAGCCCATGTCGAGCATGCGGTCGGCCTCGTCGAGCACGAGAAACTCGACTTGGCCGAGCTTCAGGCCGTTGCTCTGCACGAGATCGAGCAGACGGCCGGGGGTGGCGACCATGACTTCGACGCCCTGCATGACCGAGCGGACCTGACGTCCCATCGGTACACCACCGATTGCCAGCGCCGAGGTCAGGCGCATGTGGCGGCCATAGGCGTTAAAGCTTTCCAGAATTTGTCCCGACAACTCACGCGTCGGGCTGAGCACGAGTGTGCGGCAGGCTTTGGGCTGCGGCTTGATACGTTGCTGCAGAATGCGGTGCAGGATCGGAAGCGCGAATGCCGCGGTCTTGCCGGTACCGGTCTGCGCGATGCCTACGACGTCGCGGCCGGCAAGCGCGAGAGGAATGGTTTGAGCCTGGATGGGTGTGGGCGTGAGGTAATTTTCTTCCTTGAGCGCACGAGCGATGGGATCGGCGAGGCCGAAATCCTGAAAGGAGGTCAAAAGTTGGGTTCTTTCCGTTATAAAAAGCAGGCGCCCGGCTGTGGCCAGGAGCGCGCGAGGTCTCAGAGACACCCGCGTGTTTGGGGCGTCGGTTTTGGTTAGCTGAAAGGGGCAAGCCAGAAACCGTTGGACGGGCTCAGAACACGCGGCTCGCAATGACCCGGTGATTCCCTGGGTCGTGGTGCTCATATGGAACACGAACGCGGCGCTTTCAAGGTGAATCGCTCAACGAAGGACTTAAGCGGTTAAGAAATCAGCCGGAAAACGGGCAGTCGGCCGGTTCACCGTGCGATTCGTCCAGCCCTTGCGCCTGGCGACCCTAAAAAATAGTGCTGCGAAAATAGACACGCGCCAACGTTTGCTTACAAATTATACAATTTGCCGACCATACGTACAATTTGTCGGCCTAAATTGCAGGCAGTGCTGCTGCCGTCCTGGAACTTGAGCGCAAATTGTCGAGCGACTCCAGAAAACTACGGGCTTTCATCCCGTGGCACAGTTCTTGCGATTCCGTTAACGCAGACGGCCGTGGGGCCGTTCGCAGCGTCTAACGTCTGCGTCAGGGAGATGACACCTCATGCTTACCCAACCAACTCATCACGTAGCGAAGCCTCTGAGCCGCCGTCGGTGGCTCGCGGCCACTGCCGGACTGATTTTGGGCCTTTCCGCATTCACGCCAGCGAAAGCGGCCGACGACACCATCAAAGTGGGCGTGCTTCATTCACTCTCCGGAACCATGGCGATCAGCGAAACCACGTTAAAGGACACGGTTCTTTTTCTGATCGACGAGCAGAACAAGAAGGGTGGCATTCTCGGCAAGAAGCTCGAGGCGGTGGTGGTCGATCCCGCATCGAACTGGCCGCTGTTCGCGGAAAAAGCTCGCGAGTTGATCACCAAGAACAAGGTTGCCGTCGTGTTCGGCTGCTGGACCTCGGTGTCGCGCAAGTCCGTGCTGCCGGTGTTCAAGGAATTGAACAACATCCTGTTCTATCCGGTGCAGTACGAGGGCGAGGAAAGCGAGCGCAACGTATTCTATACTGGGGCGGCGCCGAACCAGCAGGCGATCCCTGCCGTGGACTATCTGATGAAGGATGAAGAGGTGAAGCGCTGGGTGCTTGCGGGCACCGATTACGTTTATCCGCGCACCACCAACAAGATCCTCGAAGCCTACTTGAAATCGAAGGGCGTCAAGCAGGACGACATCATGATCAACTATACGCCGTTCGGTCACTCCGATTGGCAGACGATTGTCGCGGATATCAAGAAGTTTGGCTCCGCCGGCAAGAAGACCGCGGTGGTCTCGACCATCAACGGCGACGCCAACGTCCCCTTCTACAAGGAGCTCGGCAACCAGGGCGTCAAGGCGACCGATATTCCGGTCGTTGCGTTTTCGGTCGGTGAAGAAGAACTCGCGGGCATCGACACCAAGCCGCTGCTTGGCCATCTCGCCGCCTGGAACTATTTCCAGTCGATCAAGACGCCGTCGAACGAGAAGTTCATCAAGGAATGGCAGGCCTACACCAAGAACCCCAAGCGCACCACCAACGATCCAATGGAAGCGCACGTCATTGGTTTCAACATGTGGGTTAAGGCCGTTGAAAAAGTGAAGTCGACCGACGCCGACAAAGTGATCGACGCGCTACCCGGCATCGAGGCGCCGAACCTGACCGGCGGAACCTCGAAGATGCTCCCGAACCATCACATCACCAAGCCGGTGTTCATCGGCGAAATCAAAGGCAACGGCCAGTTCGATGTGGTGTGGAAGACCCCGGGCCTGGTGGCCGGCGATGCATGGTCGAAGGAGCTTGAGGGCTCCAGGGACCTGATCGGCGACTGGGTTGGCAAGAAGTGCGGCAACTATAACACGAAGCTCAACAAGTGCGGCGGTCAGGGCTCCTGATCGGAGCCTGAGCCACAAAGCAGGGAAGGTGGCGTTGCGCCGCCTTCCCTGTGCCTTTTGCCTTCTCTGCCGTCTGCCTCTGCCGGGGTCGTCCAGTGCTTACGAAGCTGTTTCAAAGTATCCACGCGCTCGCGTTCGCAGCCGTGCTGCTTTTGGCCACGGCGCTGCCGGCCGCCGCGGGGCCGTTCGAAGACGCGATCGGTAAATTCGCAAACGACGAGTTTTCCGATACCGATGAAGCCATCGCTGTAATCGCGGCCAGCGGCAATCCGCTCGCCTATTCCATCATCAGCGCGCTGCAGGACGGGCGGCTAATGGCCGATCCCGATGCCAAAAAAATCTATGTCACTCAGCCCGACGGCAAGAGCATCGATGCCTTGAGCGGCGCGCCGGTTGCCAGCATCCCCGACAGTGTCGCCGCCGTGCGCCTCAACAATCGCCTGCGGCGTACCGTGGAGGCCGCGCTCGGTAGCTTGACACTGCAATCGCCAGATCCCGCCAAGCGCATCCAGGCCGCGCAATCGGTTTTCAAGAGCCATGACGCGGCGATGCTGCCGGCGATCGACAGCGCCCTGCAAAGGGAGACCAACAAGGGCGCGAAATTGGCATTCAGCGAGGCGCGCGCGGCGATCCTGTTGTTCAAGGAAGATGCTACCGACGCCGAAAAACTTGAAGCCATCGCCACCATCAAGACGCGAGGCGATCAGGAAGCGCTGGCGCTTTTGACGGGGCTGAGCGGCGAGCAACCGCCTGCGATCGTACGCGCCGCCGCCAACGCCACGGCTGCCATCCAGAGTAACCTTGCGATGTGGTCGGCGGTGCAGAATGCCTGGTATGGCCTCTCACTCGGTTCAGTGCTGCTGCTGGCGGCGATCGGGCTTGCCATCACCTTCGGCGTCATGGGCGTGATCAACATGGCGCACGGCGAGATGGTCATGATCGGGGCCTACGTCACCTTCGTCGTGCAGGAAACCATTCGCACCAGCTATCCCGGCTTGTTCGACTATTCCCTGCTGATCGCCGTGCCGCTGGCCTTTCTCGCCGCCGGCGCAATCGGAGTACTGATCGAACGCAGTATCATCCGCTTTCTCTACGGCCGTCCGCTCGAGACGCTGCTGGCCACGTGGGGCTTGTCGCTTGTTCTGCAGCAGGCCGTGCGCACCATGTTCGGTCCTAACAATCGCGAGGTCGGCAATCCATCCTGGATGAGCGGCGCTTTCGAAATCGGACAAATTACAGTCACCTACAACCGGTTGTGGATTCTCTGCTTCACGCTTGCGGTGTTCGCCATCCTGCTCGCAATGCTGCGTTACACGGCGCTCGGGCTTGAGATGCGCGCGGTTACTCAAAACCGCAGAATGGCGGCATCGATGGGGATCGCCACCTCGCGCGTCGATGCGCTGACGTTCGGGCTCGGCTCGGGTATCGCCGGCATTGCGGGCGTGGCGTTGTCGCAGATCGACAATGTCAGTCCCAATCTCGGCCAGAGCTATATCATCGACTCTTTCATGGTGGTGGTGTTCGGCGGGGTCGGAAATCTCTGGGGCACGCTGGTGGGCGCCTTCACGCTCGGTATCGCCAACAAGTTCATGGAGCCGGTCGCGGGTGCCGTGCTCGGCAAGATCGCCATTCTGGTCCTCATCATCCTGTTCATCCAGAAGCGCCCACGCGGCCTGTTCGCGCTGAGAGGGCGCGCGGTGGAAGCATGATGCCGCACGTGCTTACGCGTTCGCTGGATCGCAGCGCGGCCGTGTTCGTGGTGTTGGTCGCCGCGTTGGGCGTTCTGATTCCGATCTCGAACCTGCTGTTGCCCGCTGGCTCCTTGCTTCAGGTGCCGACTTACCTGGTGGCGCTGTTTGGAAAGTACGCCTGCTACGCCGTTCTGGCGCTCGCGATTGATCTGATCTGGGGCTATTGCGGCATTCTCTCGCTCGGCCACGGCGCGTTCTTTGCGCTCGGCGGCTACGCCATGGGCATGTATCTGATGCGCCAGATCGGCAGCCGCGGCGTGTACGGCAATCCGATATTGCCGGACTTCATGGTGTTCCTGAATTATCCGGAGCTGCCCTGGTACTGGAACGGGTTCGATATGTTCTGGTTCGCGGCGCTGATGGTCATTCTGGTTCCGGGCGTTCTGGCATTCTGCTTTGGCTGGTTGGCGTTTCGCTCCCGCGTCACCGGGGTCTATCTTTCGATCATCACCCAGGCGATGACGTATGCGTTACTGCTGGGATTCTTCCGCAACGATTTCGGGTTCGGCGGCAATAACGGCCTCACCGATTTCAAGGATATTCTGGGCTTCAACGTGCAGGCCGACGGCACGCGTGCGGCGCTGTTCGCGTTGAGCTGTCTGGCGCTCATACTCGGGTTCCTGATCTGCCGCGCAGTGGTGACCTCCAAGCTCGGCAAGGTGCTGATTGCGGTGCGCGATGCCGAATCCCGCACCCGGTTTCTCGGCTACCGCGTGGAGTCCTACAAGCTCTTCGTATTCACGCTGTCTGCTTGCATGGCCGGTGTTGCCGGCGCGCTCTACGTGCCGCAGGTCGGCATCATTAATCCGAGCGAATTTGCGCCGGGCAATTCCATCGAAGCGGTGATCTGGGTTGCCGTTGGCGGCCGCGGCACCCTGATCGGCGCGGCGCTTGGGGCCGTCGTCGTCAACTATGCAAAGACCTTTTTTACGTCGGGGTCGCTGGCGCCGTATTGGCTGTTCATGCTGGGGGCGATGTTCATTCTGGTGACGCTGTTGTTGCCGAGAGGGATCATCGGTACCTTCAATGCGTGGTGGGAGCCCTGGAAGGCGCGGCGCCTGGAGAGCAGCGCGAATGTCCTCAGCGCCGCGAACGAAGACGGCATCAGCGAAGCTGGGATGGCGGAGTAAGCGATGAACGTCATGGACACTAGGGCCACCTCTGCGCTGCTCTATCTCGACGGTGTGCACGTGTCTTTCGATGGCTTTCACGCCATCAACAACCTGTCCCTGACGCTCGCGCCCGGCGAGATGCGCGCCATTATCGGCCCGAACGGCGCCGGCAAGACCACGATGATGGACATCATTACTGGCAAGACAAAGCCGGACGAAGGCGAGGTGCTGTTCGACGGCGTGACAGACCTGACCCGGCTCGACGAAACCCGGATCGCCGAACTCGGAATTGGCCGAAAATTCCAGAAGCCCACGGTGTTCGAAAGCCAGAGCATCCATGACAATCTGCTGCTGGCGCTCAATGTCGATCACAGCGTCAAGGGCACGCTGTTCTGGCGCGAAACCAGAACGGAAACCGAGCGCATCGAGCGGGTGCTGGAAACCATACGCCTGACCAATGCACGCTACGACTTGGCGGGCAGCCTGTCGCACGGCCAGAAACAATGGCTCGAGATAGGAATGCTGCTGGCACAGGATCCGAAATTGCTGTTGGTCGACGAGCCGGTGGCCGGCATGACCGATGTCGAAACCCACCAGACGGCCGAGCTGCTGAAGGCAATCAACAAGGACAAGACCGTGATGGTTGTCGAGCACGACATGACCTTCGTGCGCGAACTCGGGGTCAAGGTGACCTGCCTGCATGAGGGCTCGGTGCTGGCCGAAGGAACCATCGAACAGGTCTCGTCCAATGAGCGGGTCATCGAAGTGTATTTGGGACGGTGAGGGGCGATGCTCAGGGTTGACAATATCAGCCTCTATTACGGCGCGGCCCAGGCGCTGCGGGGGGTCTCGATCTCGGCCGAACCGGGCAGGGTGACATGTGTGCTCGGCCGTAACGGCGTCGGCAAGACCAGCCTGTTGCGCGCAACCGTCGGCCAGTATCCGATCGCCAGTGGCTCGATCAGCTTCGATGGCGCCGATATCACCGCATTGAAACCCTATGAGCGGGCACGAAAGGGCATCGGCTTCGTGCCCCAGGGCCGTGAGATTTTCCCGCTACTGACGGTAGAGGAGAATCTCAAGACCGGATTTGGGCCGTTGAAGCGCGACGACCGCAACATTCCCGACGACGTGTTCTCGCTGTTCCCGGTGCTGCAATCGATGCTGGGGCGCCGAGGCGGCGACCTCTCGGGCGGTCAACAGCAACAGCTCGCGATCGCCCGCGCGCTGGTGATGCGGCCCAAACTGCTGCTGCTGGATGAGCCGACCGAAGGCATCCAGCCCTCGATCATCAAGGATATCGGGCGCGCCATCTCATATTTGCGCAGCCTCGGCGACATCGCGATCGTGCTGGTCGAACAATATCTCGACTTTGCCTGCCAGCTCGGCGACAATTTCGCTGTCATGGACCGGGGCGCGATCAAATACGCTTGCGACCGCGCCAATCTCGATGCGCGCGAAATAAGTCGGCAGATGGCGCTATGAGAAGCTAGTGACGCCACCGGTGCAGGTCGCGCGAGTTTTACGGAAGTAGTTTGGGGACGGATGCGGACCGAGATCACCAGCGCGACTTCCGCGATTTTCGCGGCCAACCGCGCCCGGGGCTCGGTAAAGTTCGACGTGCACCAGCTCGGAGGCATCACGCGCAGACGCGATCTGCATGAATCGGGCTCGCTGCGCGTGCGCTTTCCCTCGCCTGAGGCGGAGGGGCTGTCGGCGGTATTCGTCAACACGGCGGGCGGGGTTGCCGGCGGCGATCGGTTCGAGATCGAGATTGCGGCCGGAGCGGGATCGCGCATTGTGGTCACAACTGCTGCGGCGGAAAAGGTCTACCGCGCCGAGGGTCCATCGGCGCAGCTCGAGATTTCGTTGCAGGCGGCGGCTGGCTCGCACCTTGCCTGGCTGCCGCAGGAGACCATTCTGTTCGACGGGGCACGGGTGCGGCGCCGGATCGATATCGATCTTGAGGACGGCGCCTCGCTGCTGGTTTGTGAGATCGTGGTGTTCGGCCGCACCGCGATGGGCGAGCGAATGCATCAGGGCGAGTTCGTCGACCGCTGGCGCCTGCGCCGCGGCGGCAAATTGGTGTTTGCCGAAACGATGCGGCTCGATGGCCACATCAATGAAAAGCTCGCCAAGCCCGCGGTCGCAAACGGCGGCGTTGCCATCGCCACCGTGCTGATCGTGCCCGGTGACGAGACGCTGGTCGAGCGCATCCGCGAGCTGTCGAGTTCGTTTAGTGGTGAGGTCGGCGTTTCATCCTGGAACGGGTTTGCAATGGCGCGTTTCTGTGCCCAAGATGCGGCCAGGCTTCGCGCTGATGTCATGGCGGTGCTGGGTAGCGCGAGCCTTTCGCCGCTGCCGCGGCTATGGCTCAGCTAGATCAATCAAACCCGTCAGAGCGCTCGCATGAATCTGTCTCCCCGCGAAAAGGACAAGCTGCTGATCTCAATGGCGGCCATGGTGGCGCGGCGCAGGCTGGAGCGCGGCGTCAAGCTCAACCATCCCGAGGCGATCGCTATCATTTCCGATTTCATAGTTGAGGGCGCGCGCGATGGCCGCACCGTGGCCGATCTGATGCAGGCAGGCGCGCAAGTCGTGACCCGCGCCCAGGTGATGCCGGGCATCGCCGAGATGATCCCCGACATTCAGGTGGAAGCGACCTTTCCGGACGGCACCAAGCTTGTCACGGTGCACGAGCCGATAAGATAGCTGAGGAGATTGCGCGAATGATTCCCGGTGAATTCTTCATCAAGGACGGCGAGATTGAGCTCAATGCCGGCCGCAAGACGGTGACGCTGACGATTGCCAACACAGGCGACCGCCCGATCCAGGTTGGCTCGCACTATCATTTCTTCGAGACCAATCCGGCGCTGAAGTTCGACCGCAAGAAGGCTCGCGGCATGCGGCTCGACATCGCGGCCGGTACTGCGGTGCGGTTCGAGCCGGGACAAACGCGCGATGTCCAACTGGTGGCGGTCGCTGGCAAGCGCGTCGTCTACGGTTTTCGCGGTGAGGTCATGGGGAAGCTGTGATTGGGCCGAAAGCGGCAGGGACTAAGCAATGTCAGTAAAAATCAAACGTTCCGTCTATGCCGACATGTTCGGGCCGACGACCGGGGACCGGGTGCGGCTCGCCGACACCGACCTCATCATCGAGGTGGAGAAGGACTTCACCGTTTATGGCGAGGAGGTGAAATTCGGCGGCGGCAAGGTGATCCGTGACGGCATGGGCCAATCGCAGGCAACCAATAAGCAGGGCGCGGCCGACACCGTCATCACCAATGCGCTGATCGTCGACCACTGGGGCATCGTGAAGGCCGACGTCGCGATCAAGGAAGGCTACGTCAGCGCCATCGGCAAGGCCGGCAATCCCGACATCCAGCCTGGCGTCACCATCGTGATAGGCCCCGGCACCGATATTATCGCGGGCGAGGGCAAGATCCTCACCGCGGGCGGCTTCGACAGCCACATCCATTTGATCTGCCCGCAGCAGATAGAACACGCGCTGATGTCCGGCGTCACCTCGATGCTCGGCGGCGGCACCGGCCCATCGCACGGCACTTTCGCGACCACCTGCACGCCCGGCCCCTGGCACATGGCGCGGATGATCCAGTCGTTCGATGCTTTTCCGGTCAATCTGGGTATTTCCGGCAAGGGCAACGCCTCCCGCCCGGCCTCGCTGGTGGAAATGATCAATGCGGGCGCCTGCGCGCTCAAGCTGCACGAAGACTGGGGCACCACGCCGGCCGCAATCGACAATTGTCTATCGGTCGCCGACGATCACGACATCCAGGTGATGATCCATTCCGATACGTTGAACGAATCGGGCTTCGTCGAGGATACCATCAAGGCGTTCAAGGGCCGCACCATTCATGCTTTCCACACCGAAGGCGCCGGCGGCGGTCACGCGCCTGACATCATCAAGATCGCCAGCCTGAAGAACGTACTGCCGTCCTCGACCAACCCGACGCGGCCGTTCACCCGCAACACCATCGACGAGCATCTGGATATGCTGATGGTGTGCCACCATCTCGACCCTTCCATCGCCGAAGATCTGGCCTTCGCCGAAAGCCGCATCCGCAAGGAGACCATCGCGGCGGAAGATATCCTGCACGATCTAGGTGCGCTCTCGATGATGTCCTCGGATTCGCAGGCCATGGGCCGGCTTGGCGAAGTTATCATCCGCACCTGGCAGACCGCCGACAAGATGAAGAAGCAGCGCGGGCAGCTCGCCGAGGACAAGGGCAACAACGATAATTTCCGGGTCAAGCGCTACATTGCGAAATACACCATCAATCCGGCGATCGCTCATGGCGTATCGAAACTGATCGGCTCGGTGGAAAAGGGCAAGCTCGCCGACCTCGTGCTGTGGTCGCCGGCGTTTTTCGGCGTCAAACCCGACTGCGTTATCAAAGGCGGCTCGATCGTCGCAGCCCCGATGGGAGATCCTAACGCATCGATCCCGACGCCCCAGCCAGTGCACTATCAGCCGATGTTCGCCGCGTTCGGCAAATCGCTGACTGCCTCCTCGGTGGTATTCTCATCAAAAGCGGCGGTGGCCTCGGGATTGGCCAGGAAGCTTGGGATCGATAAGAAGCTCTATGCGGTCGAAAATACCCGTGGCGGAATTTCCAAGAAGAGCATGATCCACAATGGCGCGACCCCAAAAATCGAAGTCGATCCCGAGACCTACGAAGTCCGCGCCGATGGCGAATTGCTGACCTGCGCGCCTGCCGAGGTGCTGCCCATGGCGCAGCGCTATTTCATGTTCTAAAGGGCGATCGGCAAAGGGGCGGATACGGTTTTGCGTCCGATCGCGCTTCTGCGCTAAGGTCTCTCCCGGCATTCCAAGCCGACAACAAAAGCCCCGGGAGGATTTCGTGATCTACGTCGTCGCCACACTGTCCGTGAAGCCTGAAACACGCGCCGAATTCATTGCGGCCGCGACCGCCTGCATCAAGGAAACCCGCAAAGAGTCCGGGAATATCGCCTATGATTTGCATGAGAGCGTCACCGATCCCACAAAGATGGTGTTCGTCGAACAATGGGAAAATGCCGAGGCGCTGGTGCCGCATCGAAGCACCGAGCACATGAAGACTTTCGGACGGGTCGCCGTGAAGTGCGTGTCGGCCCCGCCGCGTATCGAGATCATTACGCCAGAAAAGGTCGACGTCCGCTAATAAGAACAATCGGAGCAAATCCATGATCTATGTCGTCGCCACCTCACAGGTAAAACCCGAATTGCGGGATGCCTTCATCAAAGGCGCAAAGGAATGCATCGCCGCCACCAGGAACGAGAAGGGCTGCATATCCTATGACAGCCATACCAGCATCAACGACCCCAATCTGTTTGTGGTGGTCGAGCGCTGGGAAACTCGCGAAGACCTCAATGCGCATGGCCGCGCGCCGCATATGAAGGTGTGGCGCGAATATTCCGGGCCGCTGAAGGTCTCGCCGACCGTGATCGAGATCATCAGCGACGGCAAGGTCGAGAAACTGTGAGCATTTCCACATGATCAGCGCGACCCAGGTTCGCAAGCAGCATCATTGGAGCGAGGCCCCGGCCGACACCGTGGTCCTCGACTTTGACGATCGACACCGGCGGCGCATGGCGATGACCGGCACGCGCGGGCTTGCGTTTTTGCTGGACCTGGAAAGCGCGGTCACCCTACGCGGCGGCGACGCGCTGGTGCTCGACGACGGGCGGCTGATCGAGGTGGTTGCCGCGCCCGAGCCGCTGGCAGAGATCCGCTGCAAGGATCCCCAACGTCTGGTCCGGGTCGCCTGGCATCTCGGTAACCGTCATCTGCCGACCCAGATCATGTCCAACGCCCTGCGCATCCGGCGCGATCACGTGATCGAAGCCATGGTAAGGGGGTTGGGTGCCCGCGTGATCGAGATCGAAGCTCCGTTCGATCCGGAGGGCGGCGCCTATGCCGACGCGTTCCATGCGCATGCGCCGGAAAGCGATTCCCGTTCGGGACATGACCATCCATCGCATGAACATTCGTCAGACGGTGGCGAGCATCGCCATCACGACGGCCATGACCATCTTCACCGTCACTCCCATGCTCACGACCACAAGTAAGCCGCCGCCCGGCGAAGGCCTGGATCGGATGAACGAGAGCGAGGCCGCGGCGCTGTACCGGCTGATGACCTGGCTGTCGCCCTCGTTTCCGGTCGGCGCGTTTTCCTATTCCAGCGGCATCGAATGGGCGGTGGAGTCAGGTGATATCGCCGACGCCGCCTCGTTAAGCGACTGGCTTGGCGCGATGTTGGCCGAGGGATCCGGATTTTGCGACGGCGTGTTTCTGGCGCAGGCGCACCGCGCCGCTTCGTCGCGCGAGGACGAAGCCTTGCAGACGGTCGCAGAGCTGGCGGCTGCTTTTGTGGCCTCGCGCGAACGCCACCTTGAAACCTCCGCGCAAGGCCGCGCCTTTGTCGATGCCGCGCGTGCGGCGTGGAATGGCGAGCGACTAGAGCAAATGTTTGCGGTTTGCGGGGATGTCATTGTGTATCCCGTTGCCGTCGGCATGGTCAGCGCCGCGCATTGCATCCCGCTGGCGCCCACGATGCATGCCTTCCTTCACGCATTGACGTCGAACTGGATCTCGGCTGGCGCGCGGTTGGTCCCGTTGGGGCAAACCGATAGCCAGCGCGTGCTGGCCTTGCTGGAGCCGGTGGTGGCTGCAACGGCGGTACGGGCATTGGATGCGTCACACGAAGATCTAGGCAGCGCCGCCTTCCGCGCCGACCTCGCCAGCATGCGGCACGAGACCCAGTATACGAGGTTGTTCAGGTCATGACAGGCGCATTGTATCCACACCAGCCGTCGCTCCTGCGAAAGCAGGAGCCTATACGCCGCGTCCTAGCGTACGGACACGAGGGCAGAGGCCTTCTTTCACACGAGCAACGGTGGTTATCGGTTCCTGCCTTCGCTGGAACGACGTAAGGAACGAGGTTTGGAATGTCTAATCGAAACGGTCCGCTTCGCATCGGCATCGGTGGTCCCGTCGGATCGGGAAAGACCGCGTTGATGGATCTGCTTTGCAAGTCGATGCGCGCGCGCTACGACATCGCCGCGATCACCAATGACATTTATACCAAATGGGACGCGGAATTTCTGGTGCGCTCGGGATCGCTGACTTCAGATCGCATCGCCGGCGTCGAGACCGGTGGATGCCCGCACACTGCCATTCGCGAGGACGCCTCGATGAATCTGGCTGCTATCGCCGACATGCGCGCAAAATTTCCAGAGCTCGATCTGGTGCTGATTGAATCCGGCGGCGATAACCTTGCCGCTACTTTTTCGCCGGAGCTGGCGGATTTGACGATTTACGTGATCGATGTCGCGGCCGGCGACAAGATTCCCTCCAAGGGCGGCCCTGGCATCACCCGATCGGACCTGCTCGTCATCAACAAGATCGATCTCGCGCCGCACGTCGGCGCGTCGCTGGAGAAGATGGACACAGACGCGCGGCGCATGCGCGGCACACGTCCGTTTGTCTTGACCAATCTGAGGCAGAGCGAAGGCCTCGATCGGATTATCAGCTTCATCGAGAGCAAGGGCGGTCTTCGTCCGACGGCTCCGGCCCGGGCACTTTCAGGCTGATGCAATCGGGACTCCCAACAAGAGTCACCGTGAGGGTCCACGCATATTCTGATTCCACGCTGGTATTATCACCCGCGCTGGGTGCTCGCCTCGCCTGCCTCGGTTAACCACTTAGCGCGAAGCTTGGCGTTAATACTTGTGGGCCCAGGCGAACCTTGCAGGAACAAAATCGTTTGGTCCGGGTTTACTCCTTTCGGCCATCGCGAAGATGATGAAATGGCCGTCTCGTTCACCGTCTCCGCCGACCGTAGTTGCCTATCGATGATCGCTGCTTCATTATTCCTCATGGTTGGCTCTCATTTGTTTTCGCTGTCTTGCCGCCCCGGCGGACGCCAGATGCCTTTTCCATCGTTTGCCAACGCCACATTGACTGAGTAAGCGAGTGGTTCGGCTGAGTTTCATCATCGGTTTTCTTGCGCTGACCGGGCTTCTGCTCTCCGGGCTCGCGGCCTATCGGGTCCATGATCAGGAATTGACAGTCGACGGCATCGCGCTGGCGCGGGCGGTCGACGTTCACGCCAGCCTGGTTCAGGACCGGCTCACCGAGCGTGAGCTGCTGGCTCGTGTCGCATCCGGACTGTTCCGCGCGCCTTCGGTGATCAAGGCCAATATGCTGCAGCCATTGCGGTCCTCGATCTATACCTTCAAGACCGATTTCGTGGTTGCAAGCTGGGTGGCGCGGCTCAGGCCGGATGAATTGGAGGCGGCACGCGCGGAACTCGTAGGCGCTGGATTTTCCAATCCAACGATCCGGAGTTACGACGATCGTCCGTTGGACAGGCGCTCTCTCGACCAGCCAGTCGATTTGTTAATGGACGTCGAACCCCGCAACGTGGACACGATGGATTTCCCCGGCCGCGTGCTCGATCAGCAGCCGATTTTGGGACCGATGCTGGCCCGCGCGATGGCTGAGGGCAAGCCGGTCGCGTCCGATCCGATCCCACTGCTGCGTCCACAAGGCCCGGTGGGTCTTGTTCTGGCCGCGCCCGTTCTGCAGGAAGGCCAGAGTCAGCCCGCGGGCTTCGTGACATTTTCCTACGAAGTGGCATCGCTGTTGCTGACCAACGACGACCTCTCGCTGTTTTCGGTGGTGCTGAAGGATCCTCGTGATGCGGCTACCGAACTTATCGCAGATCACCAGGGCATGGTCACCTCTAGGACGGTATCGCCGGAAGCGGCTTCGCCGTCGGTGATCCGTACCGTGACCTTCGGCGGCCGCGACTGGTCGTTAGGGTATTATGCCAAGACCAACGTTATGAAGCGCGCGGAAGAGACGGCCGCGATCGTCGCTGCGATCGGCCTGGCTCTGACCGGCATCATCTGCGGGCTGTTCGGCTATGTCGCCTATAACAATCTGCGGCTCAGCCGGGAAATCCAGGTAAGAATCGGATTCGAGCGCCGCTTGACCGCGGTCATCGATGAACTCAATCATCGGGTGAAGAACATCCTTGCCGTGATCCAGTCTATCGTGACCCGCACGTTGCGTCATGGCTCCGACATCGATGTTTCGCGCGAGCTCCTGATCGGCCGCATCCATGCGATGTCGAATGTGGTCTCGCTGCTGAGCGAAAGCCAATGGCAAGGGGTACAGCTAAAAGGCCTGTTCGAGGCCCGCGCGATTCCCCACGCCGAACGCATCGCGGTGAGCGGGCCCGATATTGCGGTCAGCGCACGGGCGGCCCAGAGTCTTTCACTGTTGTTCTTCGAGCTGGCATCACATTCGGACGAGGGGCTTTCCTTGGTTGGAAAGCACCCGCACGTCGTCGTGCAGTGGGAAGTGACGGGAGAGGGGTCCGATGCGGTTTTTCATTTTCGCTGGGAAGAATTCAACACCAGCGAGGCGACGCGCCGCCCAGACAGCGATTTCGGTTTGATCCTGCTTGATCGCGTGGCGCCCGAGGCGCTTGGCGGGCTATCGAAGCGTTACTTCACCGATGTCAGTTACGTCTACGAGCTGACCGCGCCAATGGAGACCGTTATCGACATGACCGAGCGGGACCGCACCGAGCAAATCTCGGCACCCGCAAGGCCAGCTCGTTAGCGGTGTGGAGGGCCCAGCGCGCTTTCGCACCGACAACGCGCATCGGCTGATTCTCTGCTCCATAAATCGGAAAGCAGAAACGGATGAGGTGCAGGTGGTTTTATCCGCCGCTGCCGCCGATGACGGCGCGCACGGTTTCATCGGGACCGAAATCCTCGGCGCCCTCGACATAGAGCAATGCGCTGAGTTTCGAACGTGCCCTGTTGACGCGACTCTTGATGGTGCCGACCGCACAACCGCAGATCGCAGCAGCATCCTCATAGGAGAAGCCGGAAGCGCCGACCAGAATCAACGCTTCGCGCTGATCTTGCGGAAGCTTGTCGAGCGCCGCACGAAACTCCTCGAATTCCAGGTGGGCGCTTTGCGCCGGCTGCGTCTTCAGCGTCTTGGCGTAGCTGCCCTCGGCGTCTTCAACCTCGCGCCGCCTCTTGCGGTAATCGGAGCGGAACAGGTTGCGCAGAATCGTAAACAACCAAGCCGGCAGATTGGAGCCGGGCTGGAAGGAGTCGATGTTGGCAAGTGCGCGCAACAGCGTCTCCTGAACAAGATCGTCGGCGCGATCGCCATTGCCGCTCAGCGAGATTGCGAACGCGCGCAGGCTCGGTACCGACGCAAGGATGTCGTCACGAAGAGCATCTGTGAGAGGCATTAGTTCCTCCCGTCATCTGGGTCGCCCGTGCTTTCCACTTGGGCATCAGGCTTGGGGACATCAAGCTTCCGGATCAATTCGGCGAAACGGTCAGGGACCCCCTGGCGCACGACATCGTCATACATCGCCCGGAGCTGGTGACCGATCCTCGACTGGATTTCGGCGTTTAGGCCGCCTTGCTTACCATGGCCCGCACCTTTGCTGGCCTGAGACTTTACTTCTTTCATGACCTGTTCCACGTTTCCCCGAGAGTTAAGTCTCTGTGGCTTCAAGAATTTTATCCTTGGTTCGCGGCCTTCCGGAGGGGCTAATTCGAACTTGGCCCAATAGTTCCGGGCTAATGGGGAACTTTTATGCTGCTTGCGCGTAATCAGCCACACCTAGGGGGAGCCGGGTCACCCCAAGCTGCATGCCTTGGCCCAGAGAATAAATGGAGTGGGGATGTCCCGATCACAGCTCGTTGCTGAACATTTACCGCTGTTGCGGCGCTATGCCCGCGCGTTGACGGGGAGCCAGGCGTCCGGCGACGCTTACGTCGGAGCGATGCTGGAGGCCCTGCTCCAGGATCCCTCGCTGCTCGACGAGCGGCATGGACCGCGCGCCGGGCTGTTCCGGCTATTCACGCAGATATGGAATTCTGTCGCGATCAACGACGATTCCGAGGTGACCACGCTGCCGCTGCCCTCGGAGCGCCGGCTTTCCAACATCACCCCGTTGCCGCGCCAGGCCTTTTTGCTGTTGTCGCTGGAGGGCTTCTCGGAAGAAGAAGTCGCCTTCATTCTGGGCACCGACGTGTCCGAGACGCGCAGCCTCGCGGACGCCGCCGGCCGCGAAATGGCGGCCGAGATCGCCACCGACGTGTTGATCATCGAGGACGAGACATTCATTGCGATGGATCTCGAGACGCTCGTGAAGAATCTGGGGCACAACGTGATCGGTGTCGCCCGAACCCATTCCGACGCAGTAGCGCTTGCCAAGAACAAGAAGCCGGGCCTGATCCTGGCCGACATCCAGCTCGCCGACGGCAGCTCCGGCTTGGACGCGGTCAACGAGCTGTTGCGTGTGTTTGAGGTGCCGGTGGTATTCATCACCGCCTATCCCGAACGCTTCCTCACCGGCGAGCGCCCCGAACCGGCGTTCCTGATTTCGAAACCGTTCCAGCCGGCGATGGTCTCGGCGGTGGCAAGCCAGGCACTGTTCTTCCAGCGCAACTCGCGCAACAGGACGCCAAGGGTCGCCTGAAGAACAAGGGTCGCCTGAACAAAAGTATGGCCTGAACAAAAATTCGTTGCCGAAGAAATCCGGCGTGCTTCACGGCACGCCGGATTTTTTATTCGCGCTCACAGACTGCGTGGAAAAAGAGCTGCGTGGAAAGATAAGAAAAAAGATAAAAAGTAAGGCGCGACTGGCATCACCACAGTCGCGCCCTACATCGCCGGTCAATGGGGCAGGGGGGATAACCGGCTGCTCGAATGACTCCGACCACCCCGGATCGTTCCGGCCGGTCCAAAAATTTTTAGACACGGTTAAGTGATACTGGCTCGCCGAACCGCGCCGGTTCCATCGCGTTGTGTTCCCGTTCGCTATGGGGCGAGGGTTCGCAAGCATGTTTCAGGTATCGCGAGGAGTTTACGGTGCCGCAGCCATTGCGATGGCGCTCGGCGCCATACCGCTGGCGGCTGGCCGTGATCTCGCGGACGGCGCGCAGTTGCTGTTGACGGCCGCCAGCAGCGTCACTCGCGATGCCCCGGCCAGCGGTGTCAATCGCGAAGCCAAGGCGGATCGTTCTGCCCGCACGATGGGCGCTCCGAGCGACACGATTTCGCTGCGGCTGGATGATTTTCCGGGTACGTCGGTTCTGGTTCGTTTACCGGTGGCCAAGTCGGCGCGCGACGGCTCCTCGGCGCCTTCATCGACCAAATCAGGCACCGGAAGGCCCAAGGTCGCCTGCGAGCCGGTGGTCAGCGTGTTGACGGAAGTCGCCAAACTGCTTCAGCCCGGCCGCTGCGTCACCTGAGCGCGCGCAACGCCAATCGTCAGAACGCGTTGCGTGATGTCCAGCGCCAGCCGCTTGTCGTCCCCGCGCACGCGGGGACCCTACAACAACCACAAACATTAGTTGGTTACCCTCGCTGGTCGCTCCACCTCGATCAACTCGGAACGGCGGTGGTTATGGATCCCGGCTCGCGTTCGCTACGCTCACTTGGCCGGGACGACACTGGTGGATCGATCAGGCCGGCTGCTGCCCGGCCTACTCCCCTTCCGGCTTCTTGCCGCCGATGGTTTTCAGCTTGGCGAACACTGCGTCGACGTTGAGATCATCGCGCTGCTTCTCGCTCGGCTCGAATTCCGGCTCCTTGCGGGTGGTTTCCGAGGCAGGCAGCAGCGTCGCTCCGCCGTAGGCGGCGTCGGCCGGCTTTTCCTTGGCGGCGCGCTGTACTTCAAAGTCGAGCTCGATCTGCGAGCACAACCCGAGCGTAACCGGGTCCATCGGCGTCAAGGTGGAGGCGTTCCAGTGGGTGCGATCGCGCACGCTGGCGATGGTGGTTTTGGTGGTGCCGACCAGCCGCATGATCTGCGCGTCCTTGAGCTCGGGATGGTTGCGCACCAACCACAAGATCGCGCTCGGCCGCTCATGGCGGCGCGACACCGGCGTATAGCGCGGGCCTTTTTTCTTGGCCTGCGGCGGCAGCGTCACCTTGCTCTCGCCCAGCTTGAGCCGATAGTTCGGATCCTTTTCGCCCCTTTCGATCTCGTCGCGGGTGAGCTGCCCGGTCGAAATCGGGTCCATGCCCTTGATGCCCTGGGCGGCGTCGCCGTCCGCGATGGCGCGGACCTCGAGCGGGTGCATTTTGGTGAAATCGGCGACTTGGTCGAACGTGAGCGCGGTGTTGTCGACCAGCCACACGGCAGTCGCCTTTGGCATCAGCGGTGCATTGCTCATGGCAAATCTCCTTTGCGCTTCGCCCACCCCCTGGGAGGCGAAGCCGTGGTCATCAGCGATGACGGGAATTATGCCCTATATAAGCCGTCCGGGCCTGACCACGCAATGGTTAGCTGATCGGCCTTGACAGCGCCCGAAAGCAGTCCCAAGTGCTTACCGGAATTGACCGTTCCCCGCCCGGCGGCGAGGGGTGATTCGGTCCGAGATTGCCCCCATGCAGGCCAAACCACCCTTGAAGATCGTACTTTGCTCGCCCCGAGGTTTCTGCGCCGGCGTGGTGCGGGCGATCGATACCGTGGAGCGGGCGCTGACCATCTATGGCGCGCCGGTTTATGTGCGGCACGAGATCGTCCACAATCGCTATGTCGTCGATAGCCTGAAGACCAAGGGCGCGATTTTCGTCGAGGAACTGGCTGAAATCCCTGACAACACCAACGCCCCCGTGGTGTTTTCAGCGCATGGGGTTCCCAAATCGGTGCCCGCCGACGCCCGGGCCCGCAATTTCTTTTCGCTGGATGCCACCTGCCCGCTGGTCACCAAGGTGCATCGCGAGGCGGCGATCCATTTCAAGCGCGGCCGGGAAATCCTGCTGATCGGGCATTCCCATCACCCGGAAGTGGTGGGCACGCTCGGGCAACTGCCCGCAGGTGCGGTGACCTTGATCGAGACCGCGCATGACGCCGCGACCTTCACGCCAAAAGATCCCAACAATCTCGCATTCGTGACCCAGACCACGTTGTCGATCGACGACACCGCCGAGATCGTCGCGATGCTGAAGGAGCGATTTCCCAACATCTCCGGCCCGCACAAGGAAGACATCTGCTACGCCACCACCAACCGCCAACTCGCGGTCAAGAAGGTGGCGCCGGTGGTTGACGCCTTGATCGTGGTCGGCGCGCCGAACTCGTCGAATTCGCAGCGCTTGCGCGAAGTCGCGGAGCGCGAGGGCTGCCCGATTGCGGTGCTGGCGCAGCGCGCCAGCGATATCGATTGGTCGCGATTCGAAGGAATCGAGAGCGTCGGCATCACCGCGGGCGCTTCGGCGCCGGAAGTGATCGTCGAGGAGATCATGGGCGCATTCGCGGAGCGCTACGAACTGCATGTGGAGACGGTCTCGGCTGCGGAAGAGAACGAATTCTTTCCGCTGCCGCGCTCGCTGCGGCCAGACGCCGCCGAGTAGATTCGATGGCGGTTTACACCGACGTCGCCGCCGAAGAGCTTGCGGATTTCCTGAGCCGTTATGAGATCGGCGAATTATTGTCCTACAAGGGCATCGCCGAGGGCGTCGAGAACTCCAATTTCCTGCTGCATACCACTGCCGGCTACTTCATCTTGACCTTGTATGAAAAGCGCGTCGCCAAACGCGACCTGCCGTTCTTTCTCGGACTGATGACGCATCTCGCATCGCGCGGCATCGTCTGTCCGCTGCCGGTCAAGAACCGAAGCGGCGAGGTGCTGAGCGTCTTGGCCGGCCGGCCCGCAGCGATCATCGGATTTCTGGAGGGCATCTGGCCTCGCAAGCCGAACGTCGCGCACTGCGCCGGTGTCGGCCAGGCGCTGGCGCGAATGCATCTCGCCGGACGCGATTTTACGATCTCGCGTGCCAATGCGCTGTCGGTTTCCGGCTGGCGTCCGCTGTTCGATGCAGCAGCTTCGCGCGCCGACGAATTGCAGCACGGTTTGCGCCAGTTCATCGCGGCTGAGCTCGATCATCTCGAAAGCGGCGTTTGGCCGGTGAATCTGCCAGATGGCGTGATTCACGCCGATCTGTTTCCGGACAATGTTTTCTTTCTCGGCGAGCGGCTCTCCGGCATCATCGATTTCACCTTTGCCTGCAACGACATGCTCGCCTACGACGTTGCGATCTGCCTGAACGCCTGGTGCTTCGAGAGCGATTATTCGTTCAACGTCACCAAAGCCCGCGCATTCCTCAATGCCTACGGCCGGGAACGCAAGATGTCGCAAGCTGAGGAGAGCGCGCTGCCGCTATTGGCGCGCGGCGCTGCGCTGCGTTTCCTGCTGACCCGCCTGGTCGATTTTCTTAACGTTCCGCCTGGCGCGTTGGTGCGGCCAAAAGATCCGCTCGAATACGTCCGCAAGCTGCGTTTCCAGCAGGGCGTGGGCAGTATGCGCGATTATGGCGTGACCGCCTCGGGGCTGGTGGCGTGAGTCCTTTTCCAACGGTCACCATTCACACCGACGGCGCCTGCTCGGGCAATCCCGGGCCGGGCGGCTGGGGCGCCATCCTGAAATTCGGCGACGTTAAAAAGGAATTAAAGGGCGGCGAGGCGCATACCACCAACAACCGGATGGAGCTGATGGCCGCGATCTCAGCGCTGGAAGCTCTCAACAAGCCCTGCAAGGTCGATCTCTACACGGACAGCCAGTATGTGCGGCAGGGCATCACCGGCTGGATCAACAGTTGGAAAAAGAACGGCTGGCGCACCGCGGATAAAAAGCCGGTCAAGAACGTCGATCTTTGGCAGCGGCTGGATGCCTCGCTGCACCAGCATCAGGTGCGCTGGCACTGGGTCAAGGGCCACGCCGGGCATGATGCAAACGAGCGCGCCGACCAGCTGGCGCGGGATGGCGTCGCGATGGCGAGGCTGAAGACCGCGATTGAATGATGAGAGTGTTGGAATGTGAGGCGTGATCTCACCCCATAGAAACTATCGTAGCCGGTGAAAAGGGCGGCGCTTTGCGCCGCCCCTTTTGGCCCACAATGCCGGAGAACTTACAGTTGGGCGAGCAGCGTGTCGCCGCCGGAAACCTCGACCTTGCCGGGTGCCGGCTCGAGATTGAGCTTCTTGACTACGCCGTCCTCGACCAGCATCGAATAGCGCTTGGAGCGGATGCCGAGCCCGTTGCCGGAAGCGTCGAGCTCCATGCCGATCGCCTTGGTGAATTCGGCGTTGCCGTCGGCGAGAAATACGGCTTCATCGCGTTGGTCGGTGTCGCGCTTCCAGGCATTCATGACAAAGGCGTCATTGACCGAGATGATCGCGATACTGTTCACACCCTTGTCCTTGAGCGCGTAGGCGTTGAGAAAAATGCTTGGCAAATGCATCTTGTGGCAGGTGCCGGTGTAGGCGCCAGGCACCGCGAACAGGGCGACCTTCTTGCCCTTGAAGATTTCGTCGGTGGTCTTGACCTGCGGACCTTCCGCGGTCATCACGCGAAACTTCGCCTCGGGCAGCTTGTCGCCAACATTGATCGTCATCGTTCATTTCTCCTCAACTGTGTGGGTGGTTCTTAGACTGCGCTCGCGAGGGGCGCAATATCGTGTGCCGCGGAAATGGCAATCGGGCGCGCCCCGCGCGCTCGCTGTTGTGCTCTCAGCCGGGTGGCCCGGCGGTTCAGGCCGCGGCTTTCTTTTCGTCGCGCAGCTGCCGGCGCAGTATCTTTCCGACATTGGTCTTCGGCAGCTCGGTCCTGAATTCGATCTGCTTTGGGATCTTGTAGTTGGTCAACTGCTCGTGACAAAACTTGATGATGTCCTCGGCGGTGACGTTGGGATCCTTCTTCACGATGAACGCCTTGACCGCTTCGCCAGAGCGTTCGTCGGGGACCCCGATCACCGCGCACTCCAGCACGCCGGGATGGCTGGCGATCACTTCCTCGATCTCATTGGGATAGACATTGAAGCCCGACACCAGGATCATATCCTTCTTGCGATCGACGATCTTGGTGTAGCCGTCCGGGCTCATGATGCCGATATCGCCGGTGCGGAAATAGCCATCCGCGGTCATCACCTTGGCGGTCTCGTCGGGTCTGTTCCAGTATCCCGCCATAATCTGCGGACCCTTTGCGCAGATTTCTCCGGGCTCTCCAAACGGCACTTCATTGCCATCGTCGTCCCGGATCGAAAGATAAGTCGAGGGCACGGGGATTCCGATCGAGCCGTTAAAGTCGGTCATGGTAGCTGGATTGCACGTCAGGGTCGGCGAGGTTTCCGAAAGCCCGTAGCCTTCCGCGATGCTGCAGCCGGTCAGCTTCTTCCACTGATCCGCGACCGGGCGTTGCACCGCCATGCCGCCGCCGTTTGAAATCTTGAGCTTCGAGAAATCGATCTTGTTGAAATCGGGATGATGCAACAACCCATTGTACAGCGTGTTCACCGCCGGGAAGCTGTTGACCTGGTACTTCATCAATTCTTTGATGAAGCCGGCCATGTCGCGCGGATTTGGGATCAGGAGATTGACCCCGCCGGCGCGCACCGCCAGCAGGAAGCACGCGGTCAGCGCGAAGATGTGATAGAGCGGTAGCGCGCAAACGATAAAGAGCTGATCGATATGCGGCGGCGCCGATAGCGCAGGCTGCAGCCAGGCATCGTTTTGCAACACATTGGCGAGAATGTTGCGGTGAAGCAGCGTCGCGCCCTTGGACACGCCGGTGGTGCCACCTGTGTATTGCAGGAAAGCGACATCGTCCGGCCCGATTGCGGGTTTGCTGAACCTTTTGCCGCGGCCGGCGGCAACCGCATCATTAAAGGCGACAGCGCCCGGAATCGAATACGGCGGCACCATCTTCTTCACACGGCGCACCGCGAAGTTGACGATCATTCCCTTCAGGCCGAGCATGTCTCCCATGCTTGCGATGATGACGTGCTTCACCGCGGTCCTCGGAATCACCTGCTGAACAGTGGTGGCGAAGTTCTCGAGAACGACAATAGCCTCGGCGCCGGAATCCTTGAGCTGGTGCTCCAGTTCGCGCGGGGTATAGAGCGGATTGACGTTCACCACCGCATAGCCCGCGCGCAGCACGGCCGTTGTCGAGACCGGATATTGCAGCACGTTCGGCATCATCAGTGCGACGCGCGCGCCCTTCTGCAGGCCCTTGCTCTGCAAATATGCCGCGAGCGCCAGCGATATCTGATCGAGATCGCGGTAGGTAATCGACTTATCCATGCAGATGAACGACTTGCGATCGCTAAACTTCGCAAAGCTTTCTTCCAGCAACTGGACCAGCGAAGTGTATTGGGTCAGATCGATATCGGCAGGGATCCCGGCCGGATATTGCTTGAGCCATATGCGCTCCATGATATTCCCCCTGTGATTGCGTTCGGCGGTATTGAGCCCGGACTTCTTGTTTTGGGCAGTATTGAGCAATGAGGCGGCAGATGGCAAGCGGCCGCGCGCCGCCTAAAGCATTGCAGATGGAAAAGACAAGGGTGTGCCCGCGGGAGACCGGCGCCTTTAGCTCTGGGGCGCCGCGCTCTTTTGATCCGCCGGCCTGACCTCGGTGGTGCTCTTGGGTTTGCTCGGAGGTTTGGCAACAGCCTTGGGCTTTGCGGGTTTGGCGGCCGGCTTCTCGGCCCCAGTCGCGGATTTCTCAGGTTCGGGCTTGGCGTTTGCGTGCCTTACCGGGTTCGGCTTGCCGGCCGATTTTGGTTCGGAGTTCTTGTCGGACTTGGCCTGTTTGGCTTCGCCTTTTGGTTCAGCCGCCTCAGGCTTCTTCGCGGCAAGGTGAGTCTTCTTGACGCGCCGCACTGTTTGCTTGTCGGAGTCCGCCGCGATTGCAGCGATCAAGGCGGGGCCGGTCCTCGTCGGACCTGTGTAAACCGGGATCGGCTCCGAGGGCGCAGGCGCCCCGGCCATTAATACCGAGGGCTTCAGCAATGGCGGCTGCAGCCCGGCCGCGAAGAATGTCAGGCCGGTTTCGCCGCTTCCGGCATTTCCGGTGTTGCTGGCGACAGTGTCTTCATCCTCATCGCTGGCCGGCTTGTGACGCTTGCCGCCGCACATCTCGTCGCGCAGGTTCGGCGGCGAGGCATCGATCGGCGCCAGATTGTCCAGGGTGCCGAGCGAGGGACGCAACCAGGACAGCGTGTTATTGCCAAAGCCGCGTTCAAGCAACTGAGCGGCTTTCACCGCGCGCGCCTGGCCTGATGAAGCGCCGAGCACCACCGCGATCAGGCGCTTGCCGTTGCGGGTGGCGGAAGCCACGAGGTTGTAGCCCGAGGCGCAGATGAAACCGGTCTTGAAGCCATCGGCGCCTGGATAACGTCCGATCAGCTTATTGAAGTTCTGGGTGACCCTGCGGCCAAAGCGGATCGATGGAATGTGGACGAAATATTCGTATTCGGGCACATCGCCAATGATCGCGCGGGCCAGCATTGCAAGATCTCGCGCCGAAGTGACCTGACCGTCAGCGGGCAAACCATTGGGATTGACGTAGCTCGTCTGGGTCATCCCGAGCCGCTGCGCGTTCTCGTTCATCATGGCGGAAAAACCGTCGATCGAACCGCCGACACCTTCGGCGAGCACCACGGCCATGTCGTTGGCCGACTTTACCAGCATCATCTTGAGCGCATTATCGACCGTGACCTGCGTGCCCGGCCGCAATCCCATTTTCGACGGCGATTGCGAGGCCGCGACCGGCGAAACCGTGAGCGTCGTATCGAGCGAGATACGCCCCTCTTTCACGGCCTTTAGGGTGACATAGGCGGTCATCAGCTTGGTGACCGATGCTGGATACCAGGGATAGGTTGCGTTCTGGGCTTCCAGGACCTTTCCGGTATCGGCTTCAACGACCAGCAACGCTTCCGCATGCACACTTCGAGGAGCAACAACCACAAGCGCTGCGACAACAACGATCCAGTTCAACAATGACTTGCGAATTAACAGCCAGGGAAAATGCACAATCCGATTCCGGTCCTTTGAGACCCGCCTCTGTTGAGGAGGTCATTAAATGTGACGTTCGGGTTTCAAGTGTGTCCGGCGCTGTCGGCTACAGCGTATCCAAACCTATACCGGCTTTTCGCTCCAGAACAGAGCCTGGGCGACTTAATCACGGACGAAGTAGGCCGAATTTCGACGCGTTTAGATTTTGAGAGCGGCGGCAGGTTCATGCGCGTGAACGCTGGCGCGTGCATTTTCCTGAACCATGAATTGAGCTCTGGCGAGTTCCGAAAAACGGCCGCCTTTCGCCACCAGTTCATCGAAAGTTCCGCTTTCGATCACGTGCCCGCTGTCGAACAGCAGAATGCACGTGGCGTTGCGAATCGTCGAGAGCCGGTGAGCGATGACGAACGTCGTGCGTCCTTTCATCACCTCGTCAAGCGCGGCGTTGACTTTGGCTTCCGTCACCGCATCGAGCGCGCTGGTTGCCTCATCGAGGATCAGGATCGGCGGATCTTTCAACAGCGCGCGGGCGATCGACAGGCGCTGCCGCTCGCCGCCGGACAGCATGCGCCCGCGCTCGCCGGCATTCGAATCGAAACCGTTTTCGCTGCGCTCGATGAATTCCAGCGCTTGCGCGCGGGCCGCCGCGACCCGCAGTTCTTCATCAGTCGCGTCCGGTTTGCCCACCCGCAGATTGTCGGCAATCGAGCGGTCGAATAACAGCGCTTCCTGAAACACCACGCCGATGTTGCGCCGTAGTGCCGTCAGCGTCAGGCCGCGAACGTCCATGCCATCGATTTTGATGAAGCCGGACTGCGGATCGAACGCGCGATGCAGGAGCGCGATCGCCGTCGATTTGCCGGCGCCGGTTGAGCCGACCAGCGCAATGGTCTGGCCGGGTAGCGCGGTGAAGGAAAGGTCTTCCACCGCCGGCCGCTTGCCGTCGTAGGAAAACGACACGTCGTGGAATTCAACCAGGCCCGCGAGCCGGCCGGTATCGATGGCGTCGGGCCGGTCGCGTACCGAGGGAACGGCATCCAGCACGTTGAAAAATTCCTGTAGCCGCGGCGCCTCCATGAACACGTTATTGATGAAGGAGACCACTTGCTCGAGCTTCTGGATCAACATGGTCGCGAAACTCACGAACATCACGATCTCGCCGACCGTCGTAAGCCCCTGTTGATGCAGTGCGATGCCGACCGTGAAGATCGCCAGCACGGTAATGGTGGTCGACGCTCTGGTGATGACGGTGACCAGCGCCCACCACGATAACACCGGCATCTGCATTGCCAGCAGCTTGTCGGCTACGAACCGCAGTCCCTGAACCTCGGCATCGATGCGCACGAAACTTTGCACCAGCGCCACGTTGCCGAGCGCGTCGGATGCGCGCGCGGAAAGATCGGTGTAATGTGCCTCGACCTCGTTTTGCATGCCGTAGGTCTTGCGCACCACCAGTGTCGTCAGGACGGTGAACACCACGCAGAGCACGAACAGCAATATCGCGAGCCGCCAGTTGGTGTAAATCGAGAGCGGCAGCAGCACCAGCAGTGACATGATCGCGGCGAAATGCTCGCGGAAAAATCCGAGCCACAAGCGCCACAGCGCGTCGGTGCCGTTCAGCATCACCTTCATCAGGCGGCCGGAATGGGTGCCGGTGTGGAAAGTCAGCGGCAACTGCATGATGTGCTCGAAATAATTCGTCAGCACCGCTTGGCGCTGGCGGTGCGCGAGCCGATCGGCGTGCAGGGCGATCGCGGCACCGCTTCCGATGGTAAACAGGCCGAACGCCGCCCAGGTCGCCAGCAATGGCCAGGCGGATGCCGAACCCGCCGACGCCGTGCCGGAGAGAACATCGACAATCCGGCCGAACAGCACCGGCTCTGCGAATTGCGCGCCAGCGAGCAGCAAGTTGGCGCCGGCGAGCAGCCAGCCTAGCCGTGCTTCATTGCCGAGCAGTTCAAGGACGCGGGTATAAAGCCGAAGCAGGGACATGCGATTCAAAACTTCAAAGGCCGCCGGCCGGCGGATGCTCATTTTCTCAAGTTGCATTCTAATCAGGGATCGCCCGGGAGATACAGGGGCTGCGGATGTTTTGTTCAGTTGAACAGACGTCCGTTCAGCGGGGGCAAGAACGTACCGTCGAAGATATCCGCCGCGCTGGGCCGTTTTCCGAATTTGAAATCCTCGGCGATTTGATCGATGGACCGCTCAAGGCGCGCGGGATCGATGCTGCCGATGCCGTTACGCTTCACTTCGTCCGTCAAGATATTTTCTGAGATCACGACGCGCAGCCGTTCAAGCTCCAGATCGCGCGAACCGCCGTCCATCCGGCTGACGACTGCGTCGGCAGCGCGCCCGGTTTGCTTGATCGCGAGGTGCGTCCCGGCAATCACCGCGCGCAGGAAGCCTTTGACCGCCGCAGGCTTGTTGGCAGCGAACGCCGGATTGGCGATTACCGCGAATCCGTAGGATTCGCCGCCATGGTCGGCGAACCGAAGCACCGCGAGGTCGTTGGCCGGAACGCCCCGATCTCTCAAGTTGACCGCTGACAGGTACGAAAACCCGGACACGGCATCGACCTGAGCCGCCGAGAGCATCGGCTCGCGCAAGGCGGCGCCGATTTTGCTTTGCTTTATGCCCGCCTCCTTGATGCCGTTCCGCCGAGCCAGTGCCGGCCACAACCGGATCGACAGATCGCCTTCGGCGACGCCGAGGGTTTTGCCCTCGAGATCGGAGAGCACGTGGACGCCCCGGCTCCTGCGCGCAATGATGGCGTAGGGCGACTGGTTGAACAGCACGAACACCGCCTTGACCGGCGGCGCATCGGATTTGCCGCGAAAGCGGATCACTTCGTTGATGTCGGCCAGCGCGAGATCACTGCTGCCATCGGCTACGCGCGCTATCGCATCCCGCGAGCCGCTGGCGATGTTGATGCTGACCGCGAGGCCCTCGGACCCAAACAATCCGCCGGCTGAGGCCAGCAGAAAAGGCGCGGCGCCGGCGTCAATTGGACGATCCAGCGAGAACTGGATTGCAAGCGGTTGCCGAGCTTCGCCTTGCGCTCGGGCTTGCCCTGCCCCGAAGCATGCAAGATTCGAAAGGCCAATCAGCAAAGCCAATACGCAGCGACCGGCGGTGTTGGAATTCACGCCCATGGATACTGCTTCAGGGCCGCCCAAGGGGCTGCGCCGTGTTCGAGTGTCTGTGTCAACTGTGATGCCGCAAACCTGAATGACCGATGAGCAAATCTGGGCACCACGGTTCCGTGATCCTTAACCCTGCGCAACGCCTTCGGGAACCTAAGTAGGCCTCGCCCATTGGTTCGGAAGCTTGCCTTCAGGCACGCCACCAAGGAGGATATTCAAGATGTTTGCGCGAAAAGGTGTAGTTTCGTCAATTGGCCGCGGCGCCGTGATGGCGACGGTCGCGGCGATAGCGATCAGCTCGGTTGAGCCATCGCCGGCCCGCGCCGGCTCCGCCTCATCGGGGCAGGGCCTCTCAACGGCGACAGTGGTCAACGGAGCCACTGACGTGAGCGCCCGGCGCAGATACTATCGACGCGGAGGAGGCGCCGCCGCTGCTGCCGCTGTTGCCGGCATCGTCGGCACCGGCCTGGCGATCGCCGGTGCGCAGAACCGCCGCGCCTATTATGACGATTACTATGGCGGCCCCGGATATGGATATTACGGCGGCGGACCCTATTACGGCGGATACGGCTATCGCGGGTATGGCGGACCCTATTATCGCGGCTGGTAACTGCTGGTCGATACCAAAGATCAGCCGGCCGATAACCGGCTGATCTCTTGCTTTCTCCGGACGCCGTTAACACGCTGGCCACAGGTTTGGACTAGTTTCGGGCGATGAGTGATTCGCTCCAGCGGCTTTATGACGCGGTGATCGCGGCCAAGGATCTCGATCCGGCGACCTCGCGGACGGCTCGGCTGTTCCAACGCGGTCCGGCCAAAATGGCCAAGAAACTGGCCGAGGAAGCGATCGAGGTCGTCATTGACGCCGTCAACCGCAATCCCGACGCGGTGGTCCGTGAGAGCGCCGATCTTCTCTATAACCTGACGGTGCTGTGGGCGGCGGCTGGCGTTCGGCCGCAGGACGTGTGGCGCGAAATGGCGCGGCGCGAGGATTTGCTCGGCATCGCTGAGAAGATGCCGAAATCGGCCAGGAAGATGCCGAAGGTTTCTCCGCCTCGGCTGGGACGGCCGGCTATCGTCGCCCTTGAAGGCCGCAGCCTGCGCAAGCGCCACTAAGACTCAAGCTCGATTTTCATCGTTCCCGGCATAGACAAATCCGCTCTATGGTGGTTCATCGCCGCCATGCTGAGACGGATTTACGACTGGTGCATTGACGCCGCCCATAAGCCATACGCGCTCTGGATCATGGGAGCCGTAGCTTTCGCGGAAAGCTCGTTTTTTCCCGTGCCACCGGATGTGATGCTGATCCCGATGTCATTGGCGCGCCCGCAGCGAGCCTGGCTATATGCGCTCGTCTGCACGAGCACTTCCGTGCTCGGCGGCATTCTCGGCTATGCGATCGGCGCGCTGCTCTATGACTCGATCGGACATTGGCTGATCGAGTTCTACGGTTATGGCGACAAGGTCGAGGCGTTCCGCGCGGGCTACGCCGAATATGGCGCATGGATCATCCTGCTGAAGGGACTAACGCCGATCCCCTACAAGCTCGTGACCATCACATCGGGTTTTGCCAACTACGATATCTGGCTGTTCATTGGGCTATCGGTGATTGCGCGCGGCGGCCGGTTCTTCGCGGTAGCGATCCTGCTCAACCGCTACGGCGAGTGGATCCGGGTGCGCATCGAGAAGCGTCTGGGGCTATGGGTCGCGCTCGGCACGCTCGTGCTCGTGCTCGGGTTCGTCATCGCGTATCGGATTTTCTGAACCAGCCGAGAAGCGCCTTGCGGTCTCTACGTCTCACGCTAGGCTGGACATCAGTATGGCTCGACCCGATTACCTCATGATCGCGCAGGCGAGATCCACAGTGACCGGCGCGATGTTGGCGGCATCGATCCTGCTGATAGCCGCGGGCGAGGCCTTGACGCAAACCGATGTGCCGGCAGTTTCGAACGGCCGCGCGCCGGCCCAGCAAACTGTGCCGCAGCAGGATGCGCCGGTATCGCCTTCCCCACCGCGGGAGGAGAATCCGGGCCTTTTCAACGAAATCGGAAGGATGTTCGAGAAACTCCCGGCCCTGAAAAGCCCGCAGGAGGCCATTGAGGATTTGAACGGGCGTGCCCGCGATGCGGCAAAGGACGCCTCCGACAGTTTGTCGCGTCTGACCAGCCCGTCCTCGATGGTAAGCGGGCGAATGCTCTGCCCGGTTTCTGCAAACGGCGCACCGGACTGCAAGCTCGGTGCCGATAAGCTCTGCCAGACCAAAGGCTTCAAGGAAGGCAAGAGCCTCAACACGGATTCCGCCGAGGCCTGTTCGGCCAAAGTGCTGATCCCCGGGCGCACGCGAAAGCCGGACGACTGCCGCACGGATAATTACGTTACCCGCGCGCTGTGCCAGTAGCGCCGTAACGTGACAGCGCGGTTGCGTTGTTCGTATGATGTCTGGCATCTTTAGACCAACATATCGCGTCTTTCCCGAATAGCCGAAAAGGATTTTTCCGAATGTCCATGCCCGCCTTGTTCAAGGGCCGTCTTTCGATTCCGGTGATCGGTGCGCCGCTGTTCATTATTTCCGTGCCTGATCTCGTGATCGCCCAATGCAAGGCCGGCGTCGTCGGATCGTTTCCGGCACTAAACGCGCGACCGCCGGCGCTGCTCGATGAGTGGCTGGTGCGGATCAAGGAAGAACTCGCCGCCTACGACAAGGCGCATCCCGAGCGGCCCTCCGCGCCTTTCGCGGTCAATCAGATCGTGCATCGATCGAACAACCGGCTCGAACAGGATCTTGCGGTGTGCGAGAAGCACAAGGTGCCGATGATGATTACTTCCCTCGGCGCGCGCGAAGAGCTCAATCAGGCGGCGCATCGCTGGGGCGGTATCGTGTTTCACGACGTGATCAATCAGAGATTCGCCCACAAGGCGATCGAGAAAGGCGCGGACGGCCTGATCCTGGTATCGGCCGGCGCCGGCGGCCATGCCGGAGAAATATCGCCGTTCGCATTCGTGGCTGAAACCCGGCATTGGTTCGATGGACCGATTGCGCTGTCGGGTGCGATCGGCAATGGCCGCGCGGTGCGCGCGGCGCGGCTGCTCGGCGCCGACTTCGCCTATATAGGATCCGCTTTTATTGCCACCGCCGAAGCCAACGCGGTCGAAGGCTACAAGCAGATGATCACCACATCGACCGCGGAAGACATCGTGTATTCCAATCTGTTTACCGGAGTGCACGGCAATTACCTCAAGCCCTCGATCGTAGCCGCGGGCATGGATCCCGATAACCTTCCGCAGTCCGACGCCTCGAAGATGAGCTTTGGCACCGACGCATCGGGCGAGCGTGCCAAGCCAAAGGCCTGGAAGGAAATCTGGGGCAGTGGGCAGGGCGTCGGCAGCATCGGCAAGATCGTGCCGGCGGCTGAATTGATCGCGCGCTTCAAACACGAATATGAGGCGGCCGTCGATTCGCCGTTGTGAAGATCGCCTGATCGACGCCGTCTATCGCCTGAACGGTGATCCCATCCTGACCGGCCCAACGCCGCCGGGCTTGCGGACCAATGCGGCTATTTCGGCCGCCGTCCAAAGCCTGCTCATCGAGAAGCGGCAGCAAAAAAGTTCCCCCGCCGCCGGAACCGATTGGGCCAATGCGGTTTGTCCCGGCTTAGGGGGCCGCATGAACTCTGCTCAAACGGTCGCCAGCAAGGCGAAATCCGGCATTTGGGGGCTCGACAACATCTTGTCGGGCGGGTTTTCGCGCGGCCATCTGTTCCTGGTGGAAGGAGCGCCCGGCACCGGCAAGACCACGGTGGCGCTGCAGTTTCTGCTCGAAGGCGCCAACGCGGGGGAAAAATGTCTCTACATCACCCTGTCCGAGACCGAGCGCGAGTTGCGCGACGGCGCGGCTTCGCACGGCTGGTCGTTGGACAACCGGATCGAAATATTCGAGCTGCTGCCACCGGAAAGCCTGCTGGATTCCGAGCAGCAGCAGAGCTTGCTCTATTCGTCCGATCTGGAACTCGGCGAAACCACAAAACAGATTTTCCAAGTGGTCGAACGGGTGCGGCCCGATCGGGTGGTTCTCGATAGCCTTTCCGAAATCAGGCTGCTGGCGCAAAGCTCGCTACGTTACCGGCGTCAGATCCTGGCGATCAAACACTACTTCGCGCAATTCAACACCACGGTGCTCCTGCTTGACGACCTGACCGCCGACGTCGGCGACAAGACCGTGCATAGCGTCGCCCATGGAGTGTTGCGGCTTGAAGAGCTGGCGCCGGCTTACGGCGCGGAGCGGCGGCGTGCACGCGTCATCAAATATCGCGGCGTAAAGTTTCGCGGCGGCTATCATGACGTCACGATCACGACCGGCGGCTTGAACGTATTTCCGCGGCTTGTGGCTTCGGAGTATCGCAGCAGTTTTTCGCGCAGCAAGATAACGAGCGGTATCCCGGAACTCGATCAGCTCCTTGGCGGCGGCGTCGAGACCGGCTCGAGCACGTTGGTGATCGGCCCCGCCGGCACTGGCAAATCGCTCGCCGCGATCATCTTCCTCGTTGCGGCTATCAAGCGTCGCGAGAGAGCGGCGCTGTTTGTGTTCGACGAAGAGCTCGGTCTGTTGTTCTCGCGCATGAAGGGCCTCGGGATCGATCTCGAGGCGATGCAGCGCGGCGGCAATCTCTTTATTGAACAGGTTGACGCCGCGGAACTGTCGCCCGGCGAGTTCGCCCATCGGGTTCGCAAGCGGGTCGATGAGGATGCGATCAAGACCGTGGTGATCGACAGCCTCAATGGCTATCAGGCGGCGATGCCCGAAGAGAATTCTCTCATTCTCCATGTCCATGAACTGCTGCAATATCTGAACCGGCGTGGTGCGGCGACCTTCATGACCGTGGCCCAGCATGGCTTGGTCGGCGACATGAAATCCCCTGTCGATGTGACATACCTCGCCGATACCGTGGTGCTGCTGCGCTATTTCGAGGCGCTCGGTTCGGTGCGGCGTGCAATATCGATCATCAAGAAACGCACCGGCGCGCATGAATCGACGATTCGGGAATACCGTATCGACAACCGTGGTCTCACCATTGGCGAGCCACTCGACGGATTCCAAGGCGTGCTTCGCGGTGTGCCCGTCTACATGGGCGAAGGCCCTCCCTTGCTGCAGGAGAAAATTGCGTGAGGCCGGGCGCATCGTCCGAGCGCGCGGTCATCCTGGCTCCGACCGGACGCGATGCATCGGTTGCCGCGGGCTTAATCAAGGAAGCCGGTTACTATGCCAATGTTTGCGCCGATCTTGCGGCGCTGATGCATGAAATCGAAACTGGCGCCGGTCTGGCTGTCATTGCCGATGAGGCGATCAAGACCGCGGACTTGCGTAGCTTGATGCGCTGGCTGAACGATCAACCGTCATGGTCGGATTTTCCGATCGTACTGCTGACCCGTCAGGGCGGCGGTCCCGAGCGCAATCCCGACGCTGTGCGGCTCGGGCAGGTCCTGGGTAACGTCACCTTCATCGAACGTCCGTTCCATCCGACCACGCTGGTGAGCGTCGTTGGCTCCGCCGTCAGGGGCCGGCGCCGGCAGTATCAGACCCGCGCCATTCTCGAGGACCTCACCGAGAGTGAAGGCCTGCTGCAGACGGCGCTGAACGCGGGCCATCTCGGTGCGCTGGAGCTGCATCTGCCCGAGCTGGAGCTCGAAGCCTCCGACACCTGCAAGAAATTTTTCGGACGCGCCCCGGACGAACCGTTTTCGTATGAGGATTTGCTGGCCTCCGTTCATCCCGATGATCGCGCCCGCCGCAACCAGGTGCTGGAGCGGACAATCATGACGGGCAGGGACTACAGTATCGAATACCGCAACATCTGGCCGGACGGATCACAGCACTGGGTCGACGTCCGCGCTCGCGCGGTTCGCAGGCGGGACGGCAGCATCAAATCGCTGGTAGGCGTTTGCTCCGACATCACCGCGCGCAAGGTCGACGAGATCGAACGCGAGAATTTGCTGGCCCAATTGGCGGCGGAACGCACCGCTTTGGCTGAACTGACCGCAACGCTGGAGCAACGCGTCGAGCAACGCACCGCCGATTTGATGAAGGAAGTCGCGGCGCGCGAAAAGGCCCAGGAGCAGTTGCGGCAGGCGCAAAAGATGGAGACCATCGGCCAGCTCACCGGCGGGGTCGCGCACGATTTCAACAATCTGCTGATGGCGGTGATGGGCAACCTCGATCTGCTGCGCAAGCGCATCCCCAACGATCCGCGGCTGCACCGCCTGATCGACGGCGCGCTGCAGGGGGCCGAGCGCGGCGCGTCGCTGACGCAGCGCTTGTTGGCATTTGCGCGCCAGCAGGATCTGCGAGCCATACCGGTCGATCTGCGCGGGCTGATCAACGGCATGATCGATCTGCTCGAACGTTCCTTGGGACCGCGCGTCGGTTTGCGGCTCGATCTGCCCGAAGGGTTGCCGCCGGCGCGCGTCGACGCCAACCAGCTCGAACTGGCGATCCTGAATCTGGCGATCAACGCGCGCGACGCCATGCCCGACGGCGGCTCGATCGAGATCAAGGTCGCCGAGTGTCAGGCGGATAGCGATCCAGCGCTGAGACCCGGTCACTATCTGAAACTGTCGGTCATCGATAACGGCAAGGGCATGAGCCCGGAGATCTTGAAGCGCGCGGTGGAGCCGTTCTTCTCCTCCAAGCCGCTCGGCAAGGGTACTGGCCTGGGGCTGTCGATGGTGCATGGGCTTGCCGTGCAACTTGGCGGGTCGCTGCAGCTCTCGAGCACGGTCGCAAAGGGCACCACCGCAACGCTGATCCTGCCGGTCGCGACCGATGCTCCCGAAGTCGAAAGCCCAGCTTACAAGTCGCAGACCGTCAAGCGCTCGGCCGTGATTTTGTTCGTCGACGACGATCCCTTGATCGCGCTGTCGACCACGGAGATGCTGGAAGATCTAGGCCATCACGTGATCGGCGCCACTTCAGGCGTGCATGCCCTCGACATCATCAAAAGCGAACAGCCGATCGACCTGATGTTGACCGATCATGTGATGCCGGGCATGACCGGCATCGAGCTCGCGGCCGCCTCGCGCGAGGTGCGGCCGTCACTGCCGATCCTGCTTGCGACGGGTTATGCCGAACTGCCGGAGGGCGCCCAGCTCGACCTGCCGCGGCTGGCAAAACCCTATCACCAGGAGCAGTTGCGCGATCGGCTCGATCAGCTGCTCGGCTAAACGCCCTCGGTAATCCCCTATCCGACCAATCGGTCGCGGCCGACCCAGAAGCCAGCCTTCAGCACCTTCTTGTCCACCTTGCCGACGCCCGTCATTGGCAACTCGCTGACGAACCTCACGTGCTTGGGCGCATGCGCCGAGCCTTTGCGCGCCTTGACCAGGTTGATCAATTCCTCCGCGTTCGGCCGGGCGCCTTCGCGCGCAACAATCATCGCGGTGACGGCCTCGCCCCATTTGTCATCGGGCACGCCGACCACCGCCACCATCGCGACGTCGGAATGCTCTGAGAGCACGTCCTCAATCTCGCGCGGAAAAATGTTGAAGCCGCCGGAGACGATCATGTCCTTTTTGCGGTCTAGAATGAACATATAGCCGCGTTCGTCGGCGCGCGCGATATCGCCGGTATGCAGCCAGCCGTTCTTCAGGGTTTCGGCGGTCTGTTCGGGTCGCTTCCAGTACTCGGCCATCACATGCGGCGCACGGACGCAAATCTCGCCGGGCTCGCCGGTAGCGACTTCATGATCCTCATCGTCGAGGATTTTTACTTCGCAGGCGGCGATAGGAAAACCGCAGGACAGGAACAATTCCGGGGTGTTTGGATCATGGTCGCTCTTGCGAAGCACAGATACAGGATAGCACTCTGTCTGGCCGTAAAGTTGGGAGAACACCGGGCCGATCCGCTCGATGCCCTCTATCAGCCGGCTCGGCGACATCGCCGAAGCCCCATAGAGCAGGAGTTCGAGCGAGGAGAGATCGGTGCGGTCGAGCGCCGGATGATCGAGCAGCACGTAGATCATGGTAGGCACGAACAACGTGAAGTTGATCCGCTCGCTTGCGATGGTCTTGAACACCGCTTCCGGATCGAAACCCCTGAGCATGTGCACGGTCCCGCCGCGCATCAGGGTCGGCAGCACCTTGGTGCCGGCCACGTGGCTGATCGGCGCCACGGCGAGGAAATGCGGCGTCTGCGGAATTTCGAAGTCAGACAGGATGGCGCTGGCGAAACCGCCGAGTTCGCGATGGTAGCGCAGCGCGCCTTTGGATTTTCCCGTGGTGCCGCCGGTATAATTCAGTGTCGCAAGATCGTTCGGGCCGGCCAAACAACGAGCGCTTGCCGTGCCCGCCTGCTCGAGCGCGCCAAGCAGATCCACCCCGTAATTGGCCGGGCCGAGCGTGAACACGTTGATGAGGTTGATCGCCCTGGCTGCGAGCTCGCCACCGCGGTCGCGGAAAGCATCGACGTCAATGACCAGCGTCTGTGCTTCCGAGTCCTCGATTTGAAAAAGCTGATCCTCAAGCGACCCCAGTGGATGCAGCCAGGTTATCGTGAGCCGCGACAACTGCGCAGCCGCGCCCGCGCAATACGTATCGGCGCGGTTGGCGGTAAGAAAGGCGACGCGCGCGCCTGGCTCCAGCCCCAGCCGCATGAATACTTGTTGCATGCGGCCGATCAGCTCAGCGGCGCCGCGATAGGTGATCGATCCGCCTGGCCAGCTGAAGGCAATCCGGGAGGGGTAGCGCGCCAGCGCCAGCAAGGTTTGTCCGCAGACGGTTGGAAAGGCGTGGAGCGGGTCGGACATGTTTTCCTCCAGCTGTTTTTTGTTGTCGGTCTTCGCCGGCACCAATGTTATCAGACGCTAGCACAAGGAATTTACAGCGCGGAACGATAAACCAATGGAAAGCTCTAGTTTGACTTCCACCGACCTCCTTGGCCGCTTTCGTGATCGCGTCAGCCTGCCGCTGATCGCCGCGCCGATGTTCCTGATATCGGGCGTCGACCTTGTGGTCGCAGCCTGCCGCAACGGCGTGATCGGAGCGTTTCCGACGGTGAATTGCCGCAGCCCCGAGCAGCTCGATGTCTGGCTTGGCGATATCGTAGGCAAGCTGCGCCGGCATTCGGATCAAAGCGGCAAGCCTTCGGCGCCGATCTGTCCGAACCTGATCGTGCACCGTTCAAACGAGCGGCTTGGACAGGATCTGCAGGTATTGTTGCGGCACAGGCCCGAGATCGTCATCACCAGCGTCGGCTCGCCGGCGCCGGTGCTCGCCTCGCTGCATGATGTCGGCGCGCTGGTATTTGCCGATGTCGCCACCATCCGTCACGCCGAGCGAGCGGTGGAAGCTGGCGCCGATGGCCTCGTTCTTCTGACTGCGGGTGCCGGCGGTCAGACCGGCTGGCTCAACCCCTTCGTGTTCGTTCGCGCGGTGCGTGGGTTCTTCGATGGGCCGATCGTGCTGGCGGGAGGCATAGCTGACGGCCATGCGTTGCGCGCGGCTGAGGCGCTCGGCTGCGACCTCGCCTATATGGGCACCAAGTTCATCGCAACGAACGAAAGCATGGCCGATGCGAGATACAAGCAGATGCTGGTCGCGAGCAGCGCGGATGATATCTTGCTGACCACCGCCTTTACCGGCCTGCAAACCAACATGCTACGGCCGTCCATCGTTGCCGCGGGCCTCAATCCGGACGACCTGCCGCAACGAGGCGCGATCGACATCGGCAAGGACATCGATATCGGCGCGCGCGAAAAACGCAACCAGCGCTGGCGCGATATCTGGAGCGCCGGGCATGCAACATCGGGTGTTACCGAAGTGCTGTCGGTGGACGAGCTTGTCGCGCGAACGCTTGCCGAATATCGGCTTGCGGCCGCGCGGAGCCGATAGTCGGCGGACTTGCCCGCGATCGTCGATGCGCGTGCAATCGATGGCCGGCCGGGATTCCACCCTTAACGCGTCATTAACTATCCCGCTCCAACATCTGCTCGAACTATCCGCCACGCCGCCGCCCAGGCGATCGCGCCGGAATCCGTCGTTCAGAGAGCCGACCAATGGAAGTCGACGCGATGTTGGCAAAAACGTCCGCAAGTGTGGAGGAGATCAGGATTCGGGTCGGCTACGCGCTCAAGCGGCATCCGTTGTGCCGAGACGTCCAGTTCGACATCGTCAGAATGCCTCGCACCGGCAAGGGCAACTGGACCATCAGCCTCCGCTCGTTCGCCCCGGATGCGGTATGGGAGACTTCCGATATTGTTGCTGACATCCAGGAGGCCTACGACCTCTCGGCTGCAGTCTGAATTTAGAACCTTTTTTATTAGGTCCCTAAGTTATTGGTCGTTCACATGATCTTCTCATCCACTGCCTCGCTGGCCCGAGCCGCGTCCGAGCGCCTGCTGTTGCGGCTCGCGAGCTAGTATTCGCCCGCGGTTAAATTCGCCGCGGCTGCGCGGCACGCTTAAGCCTCAATTGTCGCCCAGTTTTCACAAAAGTGATTTGGTTCAAAGGCCCGGACGGAGCACCGCTTGACGAGAGCCATCACCATCATCGCGCTGACCTGTTTTCTCATTGCCGGCGCAGCCGCCATCAGCATTCTCGGCCGAGATAGCGTACCAGCGGCCAAGGCGGACATGGCTTCCCCCGTCGTCAAGAGCCCCGTTGCAAACCGCGAAGGCAAGCAGGACCGGCTCACGGTTACCAGATTGGCGCTGGCGTCATTCGAACCAACACAAACGGCAAGCCTGGGCGAGCCCTTGCGGCAGGCCTTTGCGTCCACATCCGCCGATCTCGAGGGGCCGAGGATCGCAGCTCCCGCGGCGATTGCGGCCGCGCTGCCCAAGCCGAAGCTTGTCAACAAACCCACCCCGCAGAAGTCCTACGCGTTGCTCAGCGATGTGCAGATCGCTGGTATCAAGGAGCGCCTCCGGCTGTCTTCCGACCAGGAATATTATTGGCCTGCGGTGGAAAGCGCGTTACGCGCGGTGGCCCGGAAGATTCATTCAACCCGCCAGGCCGACGGCCGCGCGACTGGCGCGCTGATCGATCCTGACGCGGCGGAAGTCCAGCAGCTGAAATCGGCGGCAATGCCGCTGTTGTTTCAACTGCGCGAAGATCAGAAGCAGGAAGTGCGCACGCTCGCTCGCCTGATCGGCCTGGAAAAGGTCGCCGCGCAGATTTAGCGCCCCCGTGGACGGCTCAATCGGGCTGTGTTTTTGCAAGCCACTTCTGCGAACGCTTTGGTGAGCATATCCCCGTCATGCCCGGACAAGCCCGGCCATGACGGCCCGTGTCACTACACTCTGGGCGAAGCTACGCCAGCTGCGCGCCGGGACGAATTAGTTGAACACGATCAACGTGATTTGGGCTGTCCAGTCCCATTTGCAAAAATAAAACCGTTCTCGCTTCACCCAAATCAAAACTATAAGCCTCGCCATCCCGTCCCACATGAGGGGCGTATCGCGATCGTCACGGACGTTGGGCACGGGATGCGGTGGACGCCAAGGCAGCGCTGACGAACGTTGCTGAGGCGGACGGCGAAGTCGTGTGGTCCTGACGCCTCGACGCTGGCGTCAAGTTAGCGGAGGCAACTTCGCTTGCGACGGTGACAAAAAAGCCCGATCACCGGGGAGATCACGAAGGAAACCGTTAAAACCACGTGCGGGAATGCCGGGTTGATTCGGTGAACCTGTGGTGACTACCTCGTGTGCTTTTTTATTTTGCACGCGAGACTGCGGGTGGATCGAGCGCCCGGCATTCCCCACGCCCTCATCTTGTTTCGGGGGTGACTGTTGGCAAAGCTCGGGCGTTTTCACGCCGCGAGAATGCGGAGCCGTGTTTGCACGACGCGCCTCCGCTCAACCTCGCCCCGCTTGCGGGGAGAGGTCGGATACGGAGCACAGCGAAGTATCCGGGTGAGGGGGACTATCGGCGATTGGGAGCCTCCCCCTCACCCGCTCGCAAAGATGCTCGCGACCTCTCCCCGCAAGCGGGGCGAGGTGAAGACGGGAATGGCTGTTTGAAAATTGATTCGCGAGCGTAAGTGTCTACGCGTGCTTTGGTGCCCCTGGCCGGAATCGAACCAGCACTCCTTGCGGAACTCGATTTTGAGTCGAGCGCGTCTACCAATTCCGCCACAGGGGCTTACGCGCAAACCAAAAGCAGAGTGCGCTAAAAGCCGGCGGAATATAGCGGGCGGTGACTGCCGGTCAACCCGCAGCCTGCCGGGAATACAGCGGCGGGCGCACCGACCGCAACCTCGCAGGAAGCGCGTCAGAGCACTCCGGGTTGATCGCGCCCGCCTCGACAGTGCCGTTTGCGCAGGTTAGGACGCTCACACAGGAGATCGCCGTGACATCCGAGTCCGCAACCCCCTCCAAAGCGCGAGGCGACGCCAATGCTATGCTGGTCGCCGCGCTCGCGATCACCGCGATTGCGGCCGCCACCCTGGCGGGCGCCTGGTTCTTTCAGCTGGTGCTGGATATCCGACCCTGTCCGCTCTGTCTGGAGCAGCGCTACGCATATTACCTGGTGGTCCCGCTCGGTGCGTTGGTTGCGCTCGGCAGCGCCAGGGACGCGCCGCGCGCCGTATTGGTTGCGGGCTTCGCCATCATAACGCTGGCAACGCTGTGGAATGCCGGCCTCGGCGCCTATCATTCGGGGGTCGAATGGGGCCTGTGGCAGGGGCCGACTGAATGCACCGGTCCGGTCGGCAATCTCGGCAGCGCGGGCAATCTGCTGGAGCGTCTCGATTCGGCGAAGGTGATTCGCTGCGACGAAGTGCAGTGGCGGTTTCTCGGCCTGTCGCTGGCCGGTTACAACGTGCTGATCTCGCTATCGATGGCTGTCATGGCGGCATGGGGCGCCATCAGATCGGCGCGGCGAAGCTAGTCGTCCACATCGTCCTGCGTGCGCCCGAACAAATGGATGATGCCGGGGGTCGCGATGGTGACGAATACGAAGCGCGACAAATGATGCGCGCCGACGAAGACAGGGTCGATGTGCAACGTCAGTGCCAGCGCCAGCATGGCATCCATCGCGCCCGGCGCGAATGCGACGATGATGTCGGCGAACCGCACATGCGTGCTCAGCGCGATCACCGCGACAAAAATCGCGGAAATCACGATGGCGATGGTGAACGATCCCAGCGCCGCATTGACGTGACTCAACAGCACGGCAATCTTCATCCGGGCAAACCGGGTGCCGATAACCGCGCCGATGCCGATCAGAGCGATTCCTCGGACCCACTCCGGCAGGCCGCCCTCGATCGCTCCGGTGCCGTGCAGCAAGCTTGACCCGATCATCGCGCCGAACATCCAGCTCGCCGGAAAGCTCAACAATCGTAGCAACAGCGCCAGCGCCACGGCCGACGCGATCAGTTCGCCCAGTTCGAGCGGCGAGGCGACCGCCATCGCCGCTGCGGGCTGAGAAGGGCCCGCTATTCCCGTCAGCGCCAACAGTAGCGGCAGGGCCGCTGTCAGAACGATCACGCGCATGGTCTGGACGACCGCGATGGCGGAGACATCCGCGCCTCGTTCGAGGGCGAGCATGGTGATTTGCGACAGCGCGCCCGGGCTACCGGCCAGAAACGCCGAGGTCCGGTCCCAGCCGTGGACGCGCTGCAAATAAACACTGCTGCCGAATGTCGAGCAGAAGGTCGCGAGCGCCAATAGCCCGATGCTCAAGGGATAGGCGCCGATATGCTGCACCAACTGCCGCGATACCATCGAGCCCAGGGAAATCCCGAGCAGGACCAGCACGGTCTGGGTCAGGATCGGCGGCATGGTGAGTGGGCGTCCGGCGATCGCGGCGATGCCGACGGTGATCATGGCGCCCGAAATCAAACCGCCAGGCAGGTTCGCCCATAGGAACAACGCGCCACCGCCGGTGCCGATGACCAGGGTTTCGAGCACGTTGAGCGTCCTGGCACGGGACGGGACGGCAAATGCCATCGAAACGGGGATCAGGCTCACGACGCCTTATGGCAAATCCGTAGCCGCGGGACAAATGCGCCAGCGCGATGCAGCAATGCGCATCCCTGCACGCTTGCCTGCGCTCTTGCTCTTATCCACCGCATGCGCGCAGATATTCGCCTGCTTTCGAGTGGCAGCCGTGATTCGCGCAACGCCGGTTACCCTACCGTTGTGGAGGAGGGCAGCGCAGGCGCTAGGACTTGGGCTTCAGGACTTCGGCTTCGCAGCGGCGCCTTTAGCGCCGCGCTTGCATTCGGACATGAATTTCTTGCGCTCCTTGCCATGGACGCCCTTGGTGTCGGCTTCCTTTGAACATTCGAGGGATGCGGCGGTGCGTGGCTTCTCTGCTCGCTTTTGGGCGGGGGCGGCTTTCGCTGCCGGCGCAGTCGTTGCCGGAGACGTGGTTTGCGCAAACGCCGAGCTGATCAGGAACAGGGATGCGATCGCGGTCACTGCAGCACGGGAAGATATCGTCATCATGGTGACACCTCTGCGTTGAAGAAGGGCAACGTCGCGCCGCGATACTGAACAGTGGATGAATGAAGCTATGCGGGCGACAACTTTCGCATTAGGATATTTTGGCGCCAGTATGCATCGTACAGTTGTCACCCGCAGGCGCTGCGCTAGGATGGACATCCACAAATCGTCACCCCCAAGGAGAGACTAGGAATGACTACCCAACGAAACTTATTGTTCACATTGGCGGGGGCGGGTTTTGCCGCACTCGTGGCAACAGCGCCGGCGCAGGCCCTGACCACGCAGGAATGCAGTGCGAAATATCAGGCGGCGAAGGCCGCCGGTACGCTCGGTGGCCAGAAGTGGAATGATTTCCGCAAAGCCCAATGCGGTGCCGCTGCCGCAGCAACGCCTGCCGCTGCTCCGGCTGCCGCACCGGCAGCGCCGAAAGAAGCGGCAAAGAAGGAAGCCGCGCCTGCTGCGGCGCCGGCCGGAAACGCCGTATTTCCGACCGCGGTGGATCCGAAATATTCCAAGGAAACCGCCGGCAAGGCCCGGATGCACACCTGCGTCGATCAATACAATGCCAACAAAGCCAACAACGCCAATGGCGGCATGAAATGGATCGCCAAGGGCGGCGGCTATTACAGCGAGTGCAACAAGAGGCTAAAGGGCTAAGCTATTCCCGACGCCGACGCGGCCGGATGAAATTTTCCTCCGGCCGCGCTCGGCATTGCTCTACGAGCAGTTTTCGGTCAATTCCAACGCCGCCATAGCGATTTGCAAACGATTGGCAACGTCCATTCCGGATCCGGCGTGCAACCGATGTTCCCGATTTGATGATCTCGATGGTGCAGGGCGTGCTGGGACTGGCATCGGGGGTGCTGGTCGGATTTTCGCTGGGCCTGGTCGGCGGCGGTGGATCGATCCTTGCGGTGCCGCTGATGGTTTATGTGGTCGGAGTACCCGACCCGCACGTAGCGATTGGCACCAGCGCCATCGCGGTCGGGGCCAACGCTGCGGTCAATCTGTCGAATCATGCGCGTGGCGGCACCGTGCGATGGGATTGCGCGCTCACCTTCGCGGCCGCCGGAATTGTCGGGGCTCTGGGGGGATCGGTATTCGGCAAAATGCTCGATGGCCAAAAGCTGTTGGCGCTGTTTGCGATGTTGATGCTCGTGATTGCAGCGCTGATGTTGAAGACAAGGGCGCGCCCCGGTCTGCTCGACGTCAAGATAGATATGTCCAACATGCCGGCCATTGTCGGACTCGGGCTGGCCACCGGCACGGTGTCGGGCTTCTTCGGCATCGGCGGCGGATTTCTGATCGTACCGGCGCTGATGATGGCGACCGGAATGTCAATCATGAACGCGGTTAGTTCATCGCTGGTCGCGGTGACCGCCTTCGGCCTGACCACCGCGGCGAGCTATGCGTGGTCCGGATTGATCTCGTGGGGGTTGGCAGGACTGTTCATTGCGGGGGGCATCGCCGGCGGATTGATCGGCACCCGATCGGCGCAGTCGCTCGCGGCGCGGCGCGGGGCTCTCAATACGTTGTTTGCCGCTGTCATCATTGCCGTGGCCCTCTATATGTTGGTACGCAGCTTAACTCCTATTTTGACGGGTGCGCCCTAGGCGCCCGGCCGCAGAGACCAGAAATGAAAAGACCGATCAATGCAGCGCGTATGCACCGGCTGCACACGCGGCGCGAGGCGCTTGGGTTGCTCGGCGCAGGGGCGGTTATCGCGTTCGCGCCGAACTCGGCGTTGGCGCAGGGCAGCGAGGAGGAGGTGCTGACCGAAGCGCTGGTGCTGCACGATCCGGACATTCCAGCCCTCGGCAATCTCGATGGCGACATCACCATTGTAGAATATTTCGATTACCAGTGTCCCTATTGCCGCAAGCTAGAGCCCGAGCTGCGGCAAGTGGTGCAGGACGACGGCAAGGTCAGGCTGGTGCAGAAGGACTGGCCGGTTCTTGGGCCCACCTCGGTGATCGCCGCGCGAACGGCGCTGGCGACTAGATACCAGGACAAGTACCTTCAAGCGCACGAAGCGCTGATCGGCGTCAACTCCAAACTGACCGAGCCGCGTATTCTCGAGGTGCTGGCCGCCGCCGGTATCGATGTCGATCGCGCCATCCGCGACCTCGCGGCCAATGCCAAGGCGATAGATACGATCCTGGCGCGTAACAACGATCAAGCCCGCGCCTTCGGATTCAATGGCACGCCCTCCTTTATCGTCGGCAAGTTCCGGGTGCCAGGCGTTCTCACCATGCCGCAGTTCGAGCAGGCCATTGCGGACGCGCGAAAAGCGGCGACCAACAAATAGCTGGGTCAAATAGCAGAACGCCCTCGCGGCGAGGCGAGGGCGCTGGGTTGGCCAAAATGTCGGCTAACTCACCTGGAGGACAGTCTGACCCAGTCGTCGTAGGCGCGGCGCTTCAGCGCGTCCCAATCGGCGGCCGCGATATCCCAGTTTACGATGGTGCGATTAGCCTGGGCCACCCTGCCATTGGCTACGGTCGAGGTTTGCATCGAATCGTAGGCGTAGACGCCCGCCACCAGCAGCAGCGCACCCAAGATAATTCCAAGAAAGAACTGCATCGAGAAAACTCCTCTCGCAGCGAACAACGTAGAGGGAATGTGATGGTTCCAATTTGCAGTCCGGCGACGCGAGACACATTCGAGGTAGCCGGACTACGATCGTGCTTTTGGCGCAGGCGCAGCCGCCGGCACAACCGTGGTCGTGACCAGATTGAGCGCTTTCAGCTCATCCGCCTTGAACACGAACAGCCTGTCGTGTGGCGTTTCCATCGCGTGCACCCAGACCTGCAGGCTGACGCCCATCTCGCTGAGATAGTGCTGACAGCGCGCGGAGATAGTCTGCGCGACACTCATGTCGTCCCGCAGCCGGTTAACGGCGGCCGTGGGCACAGCCGCCACCTGGTGCACGCCGATCGTGGCCTTCTCGCCGGCGCGTCGTTCAACGCCGCCGGCGAGCACCAGCGGACATGATGAGGCGCAGTATTTTCTTGCCTCGACTTCGGTCGCAAAGTTTTTCTCGCGAATGAGCCGGCCAATCGCCAGCGCGTCGGCTACCGACCCGCCCGGCGATTCCAGCACAACAGTTTTGATGTAGTCGCCGTGTCTGCCGACCTCGGCGGCGAAGATGGCGGAAATCCCCGGCGTGATCGTGCCGGTCGCCATCAATTTGCCGCCGGCCACCAGCTCGAAGGTCATCGGTCTGGCCAGCGCGCCGTCCGGCTCCGGCAGCATGACCAGCCGCTTGTCGCCGCCTGGTAACAGCGGGGCCAGGATGGACGGCAAAACGTTAGGCAGATTGAGCGCGGGTGATTCCTCCCTGATTTCCGCCGGAGAAGCCGCGGTGTCGGCTGAGGCGATCGGCCCCTGCAGGTCGGCGAGATCGAGCGCGAGAACGGCCACCGTGACGATGAGCGTGCCGCGAAAGATCCAACGTAAAATGGCCTGTTCACCGCTATCGACCAGCCAGGACTGAAATCTTTGCTGCATGATCGAGGATTGATTCATCGCGGAGCCTCTTTGCTGTGCCGCGCCGATGACAACGAAGTGACGTTTTCGTCCGCGGCGGTTGCGTCGGCGGGCGGCTCCTCGTCCAGCCTGGCTGCGGCCGGAACCGGCTGCCGCGCTTGCTCGACCTTACGCGCGATCTGCATCGCGCCGAGCAGTTCGCCCACGCTCATGTTGGAGGCGCTGACGGCGGGAAGCCCTTCGCGCCTGATCGCCGCGTGCACCACACAAAGAATCAGCACCAGCACTGCGGGCATCAGATCGATCGAGATCGCACCGGCCCAGCTTGGGATGAAATCGCCGGCGTAGCGCAAAACGGCTTCAGCCGGCGACAGCGTCTGAAACCTGATCGGTTCGATCCGGGGCGTCGCCAGGATTTTATCCGCGGCATCGGAGAGGGATGCCGCCTGCACGGCGATCGAGCCCTCCACGTTGCCAACGACAGCGGTCTGGCGATCGGCAAGATCGGCCGTGCGGCCACCGGCAGCGGGCGCAATGAAGCCCGATGACAGTGATGCGGCGGCGCGTTTCACGGCGGGCGCCACCGACGTCTGCTGCAGGTTGGCGATCACGCCCATCAGCGCCAGCGACTCGGTTGCGAACGCATCGCTACGCGTTGAAATCGGTCCACGGTCCGAAATCAATTCGCGCATCTTGGCCAGATTCTTGCTGCCCTGCTCGTACAGCGCCGATACGCGCTTGCCGGAGGCGAACCTCCTGGCCAAGACTATGGAGCTGCCCGGACATCTGCGTCAGAAGCTGCACCACCGTGCCTGAACCTGAGGTGCCCGTTAGCGAGCCGGCACGCTCTGCCTCGGCCAGCTTTGCAAACCGCGAGGAGGCGAGCTGGATGTCCGGCAGTAGTCCCTGGGCCGCGATGGCGTTGATGTTGGCGGTATCGAGATCGCGGGTGTAGTTCTGCACGGTGGTGGCGAGATGTTGCTGGATCGCGGCGGCGCCGGCCAGCGCGGATGCATTCAACCATGAAGACATTGCAACGATCATCAATGAGCCGAGCAGCATGCAGCCGAACATCAGGCCACGGCCGGCCCGGTAGGTGACGTGCGGCATGAAGTGCATCAGGAATACCCAGAACGCGTAAATGCCGACCGACACCGCAACCGAATAGATCACGGCGGCGAAGAACACGGTGCCAGGACTGCCGTTCAACAATTCGCGCACGCCAAGGTAAGTATAGACGCCGGCCGCCAGCGCGAGGATTGCGGTCGTCAGTTTGAGCGTGAGTTCGAGTCGTTTGACGCCCTTCGACAGCAACACCGAGGCGGAGGTGCCGGAAGGCAGGTCTTGGGGGGCGAGGGCGATATTTGAGGCCATGATGTTTTCCGTGCTGACCAGCGCCCCCGCTGCTCCTCAGTGATGCACAAATTCGGACGAGATTATGTCTGCGCGGTTATCCGAATGACGGGGTCATTCATTCCCCAGCCAGCCACTTCAGGATCGGCGCGTTCATCTCGCGCGGATAGCAATGGCTGAGGTCTTCAAGCTCGCGGTAGGTGACGTCGGCGCCGGCCGCTGACAGCAGGTCTCGGGTCTGACGCGCCACCTGCACCGGAAACATCCAGTCCAGCCGGCCGTGCACAAGATAGATTGGTAAGCCCCGCAGCCTTTCCGCGTCCGCCATTTCCGCCATCAGTGGATGGAAGGTTGCGGCAACTGGTGCGAGATGGGTGAACGGGGAAGCGCTTTCCAGCCCAGTCACGTAACAGAACGTGCCGCCGTCGCTCATCCCGGTCAGCAGCAGCTTACTCTCATCGATGTTCCATCGGCGGCGTACTGAATCCAGAATGCGAGCGAGGTTCGGCGTGTCGGCGTCTTCTCCCATCAACGCCCAGGTATTCCCGGTCGCGGTTGGCGCGACCAGGATGGCCCCCAAGCTGCGAGCGTCACGAAGCCAGCTCCACAGGAAGTTCCGGCCGTTGCCGCTGCCGCCATGTAACGCCATCACCAGCGGCCACTCGCGATCGGCCGTGTAATATTCCGGCACGTAAACCGAGAAGCCGCCGCGGCTGCCAGGTTCGTTATGTACGTGAACGATCCCGGTGTTCTCATTTGCGCGCTGTGCGAGCCGCGCCGTTATGCCGGCATCCTCGCGCAGGTCGGGATGAACAAAGAAACTACTCACCGGCGGTAATCGCGCGGCGAGCGGATAAAGCGCCTCTTGCGCGCGGGGGGCGTGCCGCAGGGCACGAAACACCGCAATCAAATCACCATTGCCTTGCTCGACGGCGCGCAGCCCCGCGAATGCCGTGAGCGCCGCGTCGCTTGCCGTCGCGAGGGAGGATTGTAGGCCCGTAAACTCCTCTGGCCAGCCGCCTAGCCGCCCGCGAACCGCCTGCAGCGCCTGGTCAGGCATGCCGGCAGCGTCCATCACAGAACCGAACTCCGGCGGGTTTAGGTGGCGGGCGACAAACGACAGCGCTTCCAGCGATTGCAGCAACGGCGGCAGCACGGCCACGATGTCGTCCACCACGGCCTCGCTCATGCTGTTCTCCGCTCGCGCGCCCTGTTTTGCGCCGGGAGCGCGACCCGGACTCCACCTCCGGCCGCTCTAATGCAGCTGCGGGGCTTTCAGCATCTTGGCACGGTCCGTGGAGGTGAGCACCACCTCAAAGGTGACGCCATCATGATAGACGGTCAGCGGCACGTCGACGCCCGCTGGTCCGAGCGCCCAGAGTTTCCGGTAGAAAGCGGCCTGGCTTGAGATCTTCTCACCTTTCACCGCCAGGATGACGTCACCGGCCTTGAGTTCGGCGCGCGCGGCGGGTCCCTTGACGGAAATGCCGATCACCACGACCCTGTTATCGATCTCGGTCGAGTACATTCCAAGCCAAGGCCGGGCCGGCTTGTTGACGCGGCCGAATTTTCTGAGATCGTCCAGCACCGGCTTGAGAAGATCGATCGGCACAATCATGTTGACGTGCTCGGCCTTGCCGTCCCGCTCCCGCTCAAGCTGAAGCGAACCGATCCCTATCAACTCGCCGCGATTCGAGATTAGTCCGGTACCGCCCCAATTGGGATGCGCGGGATAGGTGAAGATTGCCTCATCCAGAAGATACTCCCAGTAGCCGGCAAACTCCTGCTTGGCCGCGATCTGGCAGGCAACGGACCGCGTACGTCCCCCGGCACCGCCCACTACGACTCGATCGCCGATTTCCGCGGCGCTGGACGCACCAAGCGGCAGCGGATCGAGATCGATGCCGCCGAGCGCCTGTACCAGGCCGAAGCCGCTTTCGGAATCGAAGCCGAGCGCGTGACCTTCCACGACGCGCCCATCCCCGAGATGCAGCCAAACCGCCTCGGCTTCAGTAATGAGATAGCCGATGGTGAGCACCAGCCCATCCTCGATCAGGACGCCATTTCCCGCGCGTTCGGTGCCGAGTGTTTCCGCGCTGAAGGCATCTGGAGGGATGATCGAATGCAGCCCAACCACCGAAGAAAGTATACGGTCCAGGTCAAAACTGTAGTCGCCCGGGCGCGGCTGGTACGCCGGCGGCACTTTCCATTCAGTCAACGAAGGCATGGAAATCTCCTGGCCTACGGCGCGCTGTGTTCCGGCTATTTGCAGGGAACAGGGGCTCGATAAAACCAGTCGTCATCATACGTTGCAAACGGCATCGGTGAAAGTCTCTCGTCATAGCATTTGTGTGAAGCCCTGACAGGCGGGTCCGCGTTCGTAACACCTTCAACCTTCGCCTCGCCTTCTGCTCGCGCGCAGGCCCGAATACCATTTCGCATATGGAGTGTTCTTCACCGCCTGGCGGTTAAAATCCGGCGTTCCGTCCGACCACCACACCGGGCCACGCTCGCCGAGCTCTCGCTTGACGACATCAACGGCGCGATGCGCGGCGGCTTCTTCCCCCTGGTCACCCGCGAGCTTGGCTGAGCGCACCGCACTGCGCGCTTTCATCAATTCGCTCACGAGCGTGCTCTTCTTTGCAGGCGAAAGATTCGGATTGGGCATTCGCCAAAGCTTGCCGCGGACCACGAAGTACCGGCCGTCCGGCGTAACCGGATGCTGCGGTTGATCCCTGATAGCGGGCTGGGGTCTTTGAGCAGACCCGGTCACTGGATGCGGATAATTTCGGCTTCGCCGCTACCGGCTCGTACGACATCGCCCACCCGTTTGCCGAACATCGCTCGCGCCAGCGGGGAGACATGCGAGATCGACCCTCGGGAAGGGTCGGCTTCGTCCTCCCCGACGATCCGGAACGTCTGTTCCCGCCCGTCATCGCGCATGATCGTGACCAAGGAGCCAAAGCGAACTTCGGAAACTCCGACCGGGGCCGGGACGACCCGGGCGGTCGCCCGTCGGGCCGTCCAATACCGAAGGTCTCGGCCCGCGGCGGCGAGCGCCTCGCGATCACCCGCCGTCCGCGCCTGGGAGTAGGCTTCGCTGGCCGCCGCGAGCGCAGCCTCTATCTGCGCCAGACCAGCTTCGGTGACATCGTTGCGATGCTCCGACACCGGCCGCTCCGGCAGATCCTCGAGATAATCGGCGTCCTGTTCTCTAACGAAAGCTCTGCTCATCGACCCTGATCCATGTAACTACCGCCCGGAGAGGGGAACAATCATTGGACGGTTCCGTTCCCTCGGTTGAGAAGTCCCGGCAATCGGAAGCCCGGCGTCATGCCCGACGTTTTCGATGTGTTAGCGTTTTGGGCTCTGCGCAAGCCGGTCTATCATCCCTTGATCTCAGACTTCCTCAACGCCGGCAGCAAAGCCGTGCCACAGGCACATTTTTTCACGTCCACGTGAGGAAAAGCCCGGCCCAAGGTAAAAGGCCTTCATGATTGCAACATTTGCCGAAAGGCAACGTTGGAATCGGCATCAGCAAATCACGACCGGTTTGGCGTCTCTTCAGGAGGGCACGCATGAACGTCAGCGAATATGTTTGGCAGCGATTGTCCGAATGGGGATTGAGGCGGGTCTACGGCTACCCGGGCGATGGAGTCGGAGGGCTCGACGTGGCGCTCGAGAAGGTCAAGGACCGGATGCAATACGTGCAGGTCCGCCACGAGGAGATGGCCGCGTTCATGGCCTCGGCACATGCCAAGTTTACCGGCCAGGTCGGGCTTTGCTATGCGACCTCCGGCCCAGGCGCGATCCATCTGCTGAATGGATTATACGACGCCAAGATGGATCATGTTCCCGTGGTTGCGCTTGTCGGTCAGCAGGCGCGAACCGGATTGGGGGCGAGCTACCAGCAGGAAGTCGATCTCCAGAACCTGTTTAAAGATGTCAGCGAGTATGTCGAGCTTGCGACTGTCCCCGCCCAGGTGCGTCATCTGATCGACCGCGCGGTGCGGATCGCTCACAACAAACGGGCGGTCAGTTGCGTGATACTGCCGAATGACCTGCAGGAACTTGAGTATGAAGATCCGCCACTCGCGCATGGCGCGACCCACACCGGCGTCGGTTACGCGGGGCCAGCTAAATTGCCTGATGAGGCGCTGCTTCGGGCCGCCGCCGACGTTTTGAACAGCGGCAACAAAGTTGCGATGCTGGTTGGGGCCGGGGCGCTCGAGGCTACCGATGAGGTCATCGCGGTGGCGGAGCGGTTGCAGGCGGGCGTCGCCAAGGCGCTGCTCGGCAAGGCCGCGCTTCCTGACGATCTGCCGTTCGTAACGGGTACGATCGGATTGCTCGGGACCAAGCCGAGCTGGGACCTCATGAAAAACTGCGACACGCTGCTGATGGTAGGCTCTGCTTTCCCATACAGCGAATTTCTGCCCAAGCCCGGCGCCGCGCGCGGTGTGCAGATCGACATCGACGGTAGCAGGCTGAGTTTACGCTACCCCATGGAGGTCAACATGGTTGGCGATAGCGCAACCACGCTGCGTGCCTTGTTGCCGATGCTGACGCAAAAGAAGGAATCTTCATGGAGGCGCGGCATCGAACAAGGACTGAAGGAATGGTGGGAGACTCTCGAATCGCGCGCCATGAACTCCGCCGAGCCGCTCAATCCGCAGCGCGTGTTCTGGGAATTGTCTCCACGTTTGCCCGACAACGCCATCATCACCGCCGACTCCGGGTCGGTCGCAAACTGGTTCGCGCGCGATCTCAAGATGCGGCGCGGCATGAAAGCGTCGCTGTCGGGCGGATTGGCTTCGCTCGGAGCGGGCACGCCCTATGGGCTGGCCGGCAAGATGGCCTATCCGGATCGGACCGTCATCGCATGCATGGGCGACGGCGCCATGCAAATGAACGGCCTGAATGTGATGATCACGATTTCCAAATACTGGAAGGAATGGTCGAACCCACGACTAATCGTTCTCGTCCTCAACAACCGCGATCTCAATCAAGTCACTTGGGAGGAACGGATCAAACTGGGTGCGGGCAAGACCGAATCCACCCAAAGCATCCCAGACTTTCCGTATCACAGATATGCCGAGCTGATCGGGCTGAAGGGCATCTTTGTCGATAGTCCCGACAGGGTAGGGGCTGCTTGGGACGAGGCGCTTTCGGCTGATCGCCCGGTTATACTGGAAGCGTACACCGATCCGAATGTGCCGCCGCTTCCACCTCACATTACGCTCGAGGAGGCCAAGCACTTCGTCAGCATGATTCCATCCGAACCCGAACTTGGAAGCGTGCTGAAGAACAGCGCCAAGGAGTTGCTGGCGAGCGTCCTTCCCGGGAAGCACTGAGTATAACGACCAAATATGACGCCCGACGTCTCGATCGATAGCGTTCGCGCCACCTCGACTGCATGCAAGCTGCGTTGAGCCCGGCAGTCAAAAAGTAGCGCCATGAATTTCTTCCATACTCCGTCGCCTGGGGTGGTCGCGATCACCGGCGCTTCAGCCGGAGTGGGGCGCACCATCGCGCATCAATTTGCCCGAGCGGGCTGGCGGATCAGATTGATCGCGCGAGACACCGAAGCGCTCGAGGAGGTCAAGCAAGAGGTCGAGCAATTCGGCGGCTCCGCTGCCGCTGACGTACCGACGCGGAGGCTGTGTTCGCCTCGGCGGACCTCGTCGAGAAGACTTTCGGGGACATCGACATC
>Ga0209474_10000145_pt1 | contig 85063 bp, 88 predicted proteins | sample GraSoiAngelo_145_FD_185902 | JGI IMG/M metagenome (GOLD analysis project Ga0209474, IMG submission 185902) | Grasslands soil microbial communities from the Angelo Coastal Reserve, California, USA - 14_1009_05_20cm (SPAdes) (version 2) | ecosystem: Environmental > Terrestrial > Soil > Grasslands...
CAGCGGCCCGCTCTTGATCGCTTCGGTCGATGGCAAGGGCGTGCCGATGGTCAAGTCCGCCGGTGGGGAACGCAAAGTCCGACTCGCTCGGGGAGAAAAGCGAAACAAGAAACGCATGTCCACCGTGCGTGCCGTGTTTACCCAAAAACCGAATATCCGGACACCCGAGGCGGTGGTCGAGAGTTTGTTTGCCGAGTCCTCTAAACCTCACCCAACCAAACGCTGTCACCGGCCGGAGCAGAAGCGCGTGTGGGCCAGCCTGCTTTTGAGCAAGGATGCCTTCATCGCCCAAGTGCAAGGCGGAAGCTCGTTGCCAAAAAGTAGCCACACCCTTTGGTTTTTGAAAACGTGGGAATTCTGCTCTTGGTTGGCCCAGCTCGTCCCGTTGAGCCCGCCACCGCTCCACCCTCCATCCTAACCGTTCCCTGCTTAATACCGGACGACTTAATACCCGCCTTGCTGTCTCCCGACATGTCGATTCCCTAAACCACGAAGCACCAGCCCACACCGCGCTTTTCTCAACTCTTCAGCCTTGGACTTTCAACCTTGGCCCTACCCTGCCAGGGCTGCTCGATCAGACTTCGCCGGAGGCAGGCACGGGCTCCGTATCCTCCTTACGTGCGGGCGAGCGGTGCGGAGCTTTAATGACCAGGATGACGGCCGTAAGAATGACGACGGCGGCCACAATGGTACGCAGCGAGATGGTCTCGTCGGCAATGAGCCAGCCGAGAAACAGGGCGACCACGGGATTCACAAACGCGTAGGTGGCCACGCGCACGGCGGTGCTCTTCTGCAGAATGTAAATGTACGCGCTGAGGCCAATGCCCGAGCCGAATACGATGAGGTAAGCCAGCGCGATCCAGGAGCGCGCGGTGACCGCGGCAAAATGGAAGCGTTGAAATTCTCCGGTGAGAAGCCCAGCAAAAAGGAGGACCGTGCCGCCCGCGAAGCTTTGCATGGACACTCCCAGGAGGGCGGAGTTGGGCATGCCGCCATGCTTCGAATAGATCGAGCCGCAGGCCCAGGCAAACGAAGCGAACACCAGAACAGCGACGCCGCGCGGATCCACGCGTGCCGAATTGCCAAGATGCGCGGGCCCGACAAGCAGCACCATTCCGGCAAAGCCCAGAATGAGTCCGAGGATCACTTTGGGTACGGGTCGGTGGCCGCCAGGGCGAAGCCAGTCCACAATGACCAGCCAGAGAGAGACCATGGTCACCAGCAACGCCGTTATCCCCGAGGGAACGATTTGTTCCGCCCAACTGACCCCGCCATTTCCGGCAAACAGCAGCAGGAAACCGGTCACCGCGGCCGTCTTCCAGTGGGTGCTGGTAGGTCGAACGCCTGTTTTCCAGCGAAGTATGGGATAGAGGAGCAGCCCCGCGGTAAAATGACGCAGTCCAGCCAGCATGAGCGGAGGAATGGTCTCGACGCCGATGCGGATGGCCAGATAGGTCGAGCCCCAGAGCAGGTAGACCGCGGCAAAAGCAGCCAGCACGAGCGGGGCCGCGGCACCGGCATGAACGTGGGAGTGGGGCGGAAGCGCGGGAGGGCGAGTAGCATTGGAGGTCTCTGTTAGGGTGCACGTGGTCGACATAGTTGCGCCAAGGTTTACGAATAGCCGGGACTGAAAAACGAGTCCATCCGAAAAAGAGCAGCGAAGAAGAAACCAACAAACCATCCACAATTCGGAGCGAACGGCAAACCATTACGAATACCGGGAAACTGCGGAAGTGTCGAGGACCATATTGGTTGGGCTTTCGCGGAAGGAATGTACAGAATGTGGTGGGCGAGTTTACGTACCATTACCAGATGTTAGACGATAGGACACTCTCAGGTTTTTCTAGAGATTGACTTCGACTTTTTGTTTTGCGATCTTGACCTTCCACACTGCACAGCGTGGTTGGGGTAATTCCAGAAAGTAAGAAAGTTAGACAGTTGCAGTAGCTTGTTAGGCCAAAGCCAACAGTAGCGAAGTTTCGTCTCTGAGGGGCGAAATGAACGCGACGAGACACGCATTCTCAGTCGAACCTTGGCCAGACAGGTCCGCCATCGAGCCGCAAGAAGCAGCTGCGGCACCACATGCCGCGCAGGTAGCGAAGCCGCTCAACGCGACCACGGGGCCGCAACTTGTCACCGCGGCGCCTGCGGTTGTGCCAGAATTGCCGCGTACCCCCGCGCTGCGCGTGCTTCCCCTGCTGAGCTCTTCCCTGCCGCGGCAATTCGTTCGCGTGCCGACGCATGCAGTCGGCGTGCATCCCGAGCAGCGGCAATATCCGCGCGCCAAGCTGAGGCTGTCGTTGCGGCTTCGCGCGGTGGGGGGCGTGCCGGAGAAATATCCCGTCACGCTGGTGATGCGCAACATCAGTTCGACGGGCGTCTATTTCCTGTGCCCGAGGCCATTGCCCTTCGGAGCGTCGATCGAGCTAGAGGTTGTGCTGGTGAGCAAGCCCATGGGACTCGGCAGCGTGGTGATGACCACGCTCGCGCATGTGTGCCGTGTTGAAGCGGCAGCCATGCCGAGGTGGTATGGATTGGCGGCGTGTTTTGATGATGTGCAGTTCGATCACGACGATTATCTGCCTTCGCGCTTTTTGAAGCCTTGAGTTCTCCCGAACGGTTTCTCTCCAGTCCTTCTCTCGAAACAATCCAAGCGGCATTGTTCTAGCATGCTACCTGAGTTGAGAAATCCTTCGGACCCCAAACTAGGCGGTCCTCAGGATGACAAGCTGGGTGCGTCTCAGTGGGCAAAAGAAAACGAAAGCTTACGAACGAGCGGGCGAATAGAAAATTTCTGTTACTCTGAGGCGCGATGGCAGCAAGGCAGAACGGGAGTTTGCGTGGCGTGCTGTTCGATTGGGATGGCACGCTTATCGATTCCTACCATGCTGATACTTCGGCGTACCTAGCGATGTTCCGAGAAATGGGTATCGCGTGGGGCATCAAGGAATTGGAGAGGCACTATTCGCCGAACTGGTATCAGGTGTATCGCGCGGCGAAATTGCCGCGAAAGCTTTGGGACGAGGCTGACCGCGCGTGGCGCGAGCATTATGCGAAGCACCGGCCCCAATTGATTCCTGGGGCGCGGCGGGTGTTGCATGCCCTTCGAACGAAACACACTCTTGGCTTGGTGACGAGCGGGGATCGCGACCGCGTGGTGCGGCAATTGCGGGAGTTTCGGCTGACGCGGCTTTTTTCCGCGCGCGTATGCAGCGGGGATACGTTGAGAAAAAAGCCGCATCCTGCGCCGCTGCGGCTTGCGTTGCGACAAATGGAATTGCAAGCGGCGTGCTGTGTTTATGTTGGCGATGCGCCGCAGGACGTGGAGATGGCGCGAAGCGCAGGGGTATTGGCGATCGGGGTCATCGGTCCGTTCCCGACAGAGAAGCGGCTGCGCGCGGCGCGGCCGGAATTTTTGATCGGATCGCTGGAAGAACTGCCGAAGGTTTTGGAGCAGGTGCGCAATGGAGTGAAGTAGTTTTTAGTTTTCAGTTTTCAGGTTTTGGGACTTAGTCGGCCGCTGCTTTTTCACCCGCAACCTGCGAGAAACAGATCCCTCACTCCCGCATCCGGAGCGCAAGAAGCGCGCTGCGCTCGGGATGACAATTAAGAAAGTACTTGAACAAGGGTTACGGATTCGCGGGTGTCGGCCGCTTGGCGGGGGCCGTGACTTGAGGAGTGGCAGGAAAGGGCTTGAAATCGGTCCACTTGATGACGATGCGCACGGGAATCTGCTGTCCGTTTTTTAGTTCCGCGGTGTCATCGGAACGCGAATAGTTCGGGAACCAGTATTTTCCTGCAACGTTTTCGCGGTAGGTTTCGAACAAGTTAAAGGGCAAGTCTTTGATAACCTGGATGGGGCCGAGATCGGTCATCCACTGCCCGTAGGTTTTCACTACTTCGAGGTACTGCGAATCGACCCAAACGACGCCATCGAAATACGCCTTCTGGCGTTCGAGAATCTTGGGCTTCACTTGAAAAATGTAGCAGTTAACCTCATCGACTTGTTCTTTGCCCAGATATTTCAAGTTGTAATTGGCAAGCTGAGCCGTGGTCAGAGGAAATGCGGGAATGCGCTGCAAGCCTTCGAGATCTTCCGAACGAACAAAGAAGTGCTGCATGGTGGATTGCGGGCGCTGCACGACTTGTTCATAGACTTTTCCGTCGGCGTCGCGCGCAGGCTCCATCACCAGCACGTATTCTCCCGTGGGCTTGCCGTCCGGGCCGAACTCCTCGATGCGAATGGTTTTCTTGTAAGTGAAATGCGCGCGCATCGCAAGATACTGATCTTCCTTCTGAGAAAAACGCTGGATGATTTCGGATTCGGGAAGCGAAGGCGGCGCGGGAGGTTCGGGCTCGTTGCCGATGCGCACAACGTGATGGTCGGGCGGAGGGGCCATGGGACCTTGTGGAGCGTCTTGGGCAAGAAGCGGAAAGGCGCCAAGCGGCAGTGCCAAGAAAAGAGCGGAAAGCAGCGAAAAATTGCGAAAGCGGCGAGGATTCCGTTTGGCTTGCGTCATAACTATTTTAGATGCGCGCAATGTTCTCTCGGGCGGCCTAGCAGAAATGAGGCCGCTGGATACCGCTCTTCAGTTCACAGTGTAGCGCAAGCGGGAACAAAGCCACTACCGAGCATTATCGCGGCTTGCAAAATATGGAGCGGTGCGAACAGCGAAGAAAAGCAGCGGCAAGCCGCCGCACTCCAAGATGGTCTCGTTGCATCGTTGGGGGAGTCAGTGGCGGATAATTTCTTGGCACCGATGAGAAAGAAACGGCGCGCGTCTGCTACAATTTTGCGACCTGTGAGCGAGGCAAAGTTAGCCAAACGGTATTTTGTATCGGGAATGGTCCAACGTGTGGGCTTTCGCCTCTACACGCAGCGCTTCGCAGAGCAGCTTCGAGTCAGCGGTTTCGTGAGAAATCTTTGGGACGGGCGGGTGGAAGTGTTTGCCATGGGGACGCCGGAACAGCATAAGGAATTGCGAAAGCTCCTGGAGCGCGGGCCAATGGGATCCGATGTCACGGGTGTATTGGAAGAGCCCGCGGCGGTAGAGGCGCAGTACGAAGTTGGGTTTGTGATCAGTCCGAGTGCGTGAAGTGCTTTGAAAGACAGAACGGCGAAAAGCAGATTCCTCGGGCAAACACCGCCCTCGGAAGGACAAGCGGGCAACTTTTTTAGCAAACCGAGCAAGTTTGTGCCACGCGATGAATTGCATGGAACCCAAATGCGAGGAGGAGAACGGGTGAATGAATGATCTGAAGAAATTGATCCGCGAAGTGCCGGATTACCCGAAGCCGGGAATCTTGTTCTACGACATCACCACGCTGCTGAAGGACAAGCAGGGCTTTCACAAGCTGGTAGACCGGCTGTGCGATCACTATAAGGGCCACACGATTGACGTGGTGGCAGGCATCGAGGCGCGCGGATTTATTTTTGCACCCGCGCTGGCGTACCGGCTGGGAGCAGGTTTTGTGCCGGTGCGCAAACCGAAGAAACTGCCGTCCAAAACAGCGAGCATTTCGTATGCGCTGGAATACGGTACGGACACGCTCGAGATTCACGAGGATGCGGTGAAGCCCGGGCAGCGCGTGATTATTTGCGACGACTTGCTGGCGACGGGCGGAACGGCTTCGGCGACGGCAAAGCTTGTGCAGAAGCTGGGAGGGACGGTGGAAGGCGCGGCGTTTGCGGTGGAGCTGACGTTTCTCGGCGGGCGCAAGAAGCTGAATGGCGTGGATGTGTTTTCGCTGATTCAGTACGACAAGTAAGAGATTCCTCGAGTCGTCCGTTGTTGCGTGTTGCCATTGGCCTCCGTTAAAGTGCCATCAAGTCGGGATCCCTCGGCCGCAGAAAACGCGGCCCCGGAATGGCCGTTTCGCTGGTTTTTAACCGCTTCGGAAGAAACGAGCGTTGAGTTAAGCTGCATTCATTTGGTTCGAGAAGCGGCCTTACGCTGACGGAGGGCTTCAAAGAGGACCACGCCGGCGGCGACGGAAACGTTGAGGGATTTGACGGGGCCGGTCGTGGGAAGCGAGACGACAAAATCGCAGCGCTTGCACGTCAATTCGTGCAGACCCTGGCCTTCGCTGCCGAGAACGATGCCTACCGGCGAAGTGTAGTCCACTTCGGTGTAAGTTTTTTCCGCGTTTTCGTCTAGCCCCACGAGCCAGTAGCCGACTTCCTTTAGTTCTTCCATGGCGCGCGCGAGATTCGTCACTTTGGCGACGGGCAGGTGCGCCAGCGCACCGGCGGAAGAGCGCGCCACGGTGTCGCTGAGGCCAGCGGCGCGGCGCTCGGGAATCACCACGCCGTGCGCGCCCGCAGCCAGGGCCGTTCGAACGATGGCGCCCAGGTTGTGCGGATCTTCCACGCCGTCGAGCAGGACGATGAGACCGATTTGGCCGCGGGCTTGAATCGCGGTTGCGAGGATATCCTGCAACGTGGCAGCGGCGCGCGCAGCGGCTACCGCGACAACCCCTTGGTGATCTTTCGAATTGGCCAGGCGGTCGAGCTGATTGCGGTCTTCGAAGCGCACGGGAATTCTTTGTTTGCGCGCGAGCTGAACGATTTCTTCGATGCGCGTGTCCTGGCGGCCCTTGGCGATGGCGATGCGGTCGATGGGGCGCTGGGCTTCGAGTGCTTCTTTGACCGCGTGGATGCCGGTGAGCTTGTCCATGGAATGCACAGTGTAACGTCGAAGACCAAGAGTGGAAAGGAATCTGAAGAGCGGCCCGCCTAGGAAGCAGGCCCTACGGGGCGAGTTTAATCGAGGGCGGAACAGAATTCGAGAATGCGGGTGCGGGCGGATTTGACGGGGACGGCAAAGGGCAGAGGAGCGGCTTCGTCGAGGAGCAGGATGACGCGGTCGAGCGAGCCGTCGCCGGGGCGGCCGGCGAGCGCCACGCGCAGGGGATAAAGCAGTTCGCGGCCGGGCAATTGGAGTGCTTCTTTCAGCTTTGTGACGATTTCTTTGAGGCGTTCGGAGTTCAACGGCGCGCCGTCCAATAGCAGCAGCGCCAAGTGACGTAGGACATCGCGCGCGGCGTAGCGCGCGAGGACTTCGTGCGTGGCCACGCGCGATAGGGTTTCTTGCGCATCGTAATGAAAGACCAGCGAGAGCAGTTCGGTAAGGGCTGCGCGGTCAGGGGTTTGCGTGCCAAGAATCGCGGCGGCGTGGGCACACCAGGCATCGATTTCGGGAGTGGGACCGACTGTCAGCCAGCCGCGTTCGCGGAGAATGGCGAGGACGTCGGTCGACCTAAAGGGATTGGCGGCAATGGCGGGTGCGTTTGATTGTTGGTCGGAGTCCATCGTGTTAACAGCTCAAGGCTCCAGTGTAAGACGCGGCACGACTTCGCAGAAGAAGACGCGCACGGCATGCCGTGCCCCTACACGGAGGAGAGCGTGGCGACGACGTGGGCGGCAATGGCTTCGCCGCGGCCAATAGCGTCGACACCTTCGTTGGTTTTGGCTTTGAGGTGGATTTGGTCGGACGAAACGCCGAGCGCTTTGGCCAGGGCTTCGCGCATCTTCGGAAAATGCGGGCCGAGCTTTGGCTTCTCAGTAATCACGACGGCGTCGACGTGCTCGATGGCGAAGTTTTTGTCCGCCAGCAAATTTTTCGCGTGCTCCAGAAAAAGCAGGCTGTTCGCGCCTTTCCACTTCGGATCCGTATCCGGAAAATGCGTGCCGATATCACCGAGTCCCGCCGCGCCGAGGAGCGCATCGCACATCGCATGCGCGAGCACGTCGCCATCGGAATGGCCCACCGGCCCTTTATCGAACGGCAATTCGATGCCACCGACGATAAGCTTTCGCCCCTCGGCCAAGCGATGCAAATCGTAACCGATGCCGCAGCGCGTGCTCATGCTTTTTTGCTTTCGCGGTCGAGGTAAAAGCGGGCGAGTTCCATGTCGGCGGGCTTGGTGATTTTCATATTGCGCTCGGAGCCGAGCACAACGTGCACGTTGTGGCCCAGGCGCTCGACAAGGCCCGCCTCGTCCGAGGCGTTCACGCCGTCGGACTGCGCACGGGCAAACGCTTCTTTGAGGAGCTTGGTCGCAAAAACCTGAGGCGTCTGCGCCAGGACCAGGCGCTCGCGCGGAATCGTGCCGGTGATGAGGGCGACGTCTTCCGGCAGGCTGGCGCGCTTCACTTCTTTCACGGTATCCATCGCCGGGATGCCCAGAATCGCGGCCTGGCAGCGGCGCGCTTCTTCGATGACGCGCGTAATCTGCTCGACGGTGACGAACGGCCGCACGGCGTCGTGCACCAGGACGATTTCCGTGTCGTTGGGCACTTCGCGCAAGGCGGCGGCAACGGACTCCTGCCGCGAATCGCCGCCCTTGACCACGCGCACGGACTGCTTGAATTTTTCCCTAGCGATGCGCTCTTCGAGGCGCTGCACTTCATCGCCTCGCGTGGCGACGATGAGGTTGGTCACCAGCGCGCAGGATGCGATGCGCCGCACGCTGAGAATCACGATGGGCGTGCCGTTCAGCTCGAGAAACTGCTTGGGCGTATCCGCGCCCATGCGCGTTCCCAGGCCGGCAGCCGGCAAAATGGCGGCGATTCGACTCATATCGGGAGCGGCATCCGCCTACGTGCCCCCCAGGCGGATGCGCAAGAGTTTGAGTTTACCTCAAGCGGAGGCAAGGGGCGAATTGCGGAAGGGCTGGTAGCTCAGGCGCGTCGAATGACTTCCTTGATTGGGCAGACTGCTTGTTCTCTAAAACGTGGAAATCATTCAAGCAAGATACGCGCTCTTCCCTCTTCTGTGGGCACGTCTGCAATTGCACAATCCGCGCTTGAAACGCGGCACGCAAGCAGGAGCGTTCGAAGACGGAGGGAATCCCGCCGACTATTGCCAATGGGCAGGCTCCGTTTACAAAGCGCAGCCATTGGCGCTCGCTTTCAATCAAATCTTTCTGTTGCGCGTCAACCATGATCGTTTTCGCGTCGCGATAGGCTTGCGCCAACTGAATGTCCAGCTGTCCAAGCTCGGCATCGGAGCAAATTGCAATTTCCAAAGCGCTCGGCGGCGCATCGCAGTCGAAGCTGGCGCGGGGACTCGGGACCGATGGCGCGGCTGTCGGAGTGTCCACATCTCGCAGGCAGTCGGTGATACTTTCCTGGCAGGAGTCGAGCGCCGTGAAGCGAAATTCAAATTCATTGCGCGTGCAAGTCAGCGAGTTCGCCGAAAAAGGCGGGGCAAGCAAGCCGCATTTTGCCGGCACCTTCTGCAGCCATTGCCGTTCACTCGGTACGAAGGTGGCTTTGTCTGTTTGATCTGAGTTTTTCAGAAGCCCGGAAGAGACCCGCGATAAAACAATGTCGGCGTAGCCCAAGCTGATGTCGGAGCAGATCGCCTTTTCCAGCGGCGTTTGCGCTTTGGCACAGTCAAAGCTGGCGCGCGCTGCGAGCTTACTTGCTGCTACGGGATCAGCTGCGTAATGCGCGGCAACGTCCATTTGGCACAGAGCGGCGGCAGACATGTACAGAAAGGAAAGCGATCAATATCAGACGTCGCATAGCTCTCCTTGGCGCGGGCCGCGCGTCAGCGGACGTAGACGCGCTCGACGCGTCGGCTGACAGCGCAGAGCAAGTCAGAAGTGACCGTGCCGATGCTACGGGCCACGCGGTTCGCAAGAAGCACGTGGTGGCCGTCTGAGCCGTAGATGATAGCCACGTCGCCGACGGCGACATCTTCGATGTGGGTCACGTCAATCATGGTCACGTCCATCGAGATGATGCCCACGATGGGCGCGAGCCTGCCGCGCACCAGCACGCTGCCGCGATTGCCGAGCGAGCGGTGGATGCCGTCGCCATAACCCGCGGCCAGCACGCCAATGAGCGAGGGGCTCTTGGGGACAAACGTGGCGTCGTAACCGACTCCCGCGCCCGCGGGAACGCGCCGCAAATGGATGATTTTCGTGCGCAGGCTCATCACCGGCTTCAGCGGCAGGAGCTTCTCCGCCTCTTCGCGCTTTTCCACGGGATCGTAGCCGGGATGGTAGCCGTAGAGAATCGCGCCCGGCCGCACCATGTCCGCCCAGGTCTCCGAGCGCGAGACGATGGCGGCGCTGTTGGCGAGATGCACGAGGCCGGGATCGATGCCCAGGGCACGCAGGCGGTCGAGAGCGGCGTAGAAGCATTCTTCCTGCTCGCGCGTTTGCCGGCCGACGGCGGTATCGGTGAAAACTTCGGAGGAGGCGAAGTGCGAAAAAATGCCGGTGAGCTGGAGGTGCTTGCACTTGGCGAGTTGACGCGCGAAGCAATCGATGTCCGAAGGCGCAATGCCGAGGCGGTTCATGCCGCTGTCGATTTTCAGGTGAAAGGTCGCGGGCTTGAGGCGGCCGCGGCGCGCGGCGGCGCGCTCCAGGAGCGGCAATTGATCGCAGCGATGGACCGCGGGCGTGAGGTCGTATTGGAGCAGGCGGGCTTCCTCGCCCGGCACGAATCCCGTCAGCACGAGAATGGGCTTGCGCACGCCAGCGTCCCGCACGGCGATGCCCTCGTCGGTGCAAGTCACGCCAAACCAGTCCGAGCCGGCTTTCTCGAGCGTCTTGGCCACTTGCGGGCCGCCATGGCCGTAGCCATTGCCTTTGACAATGGACAGGATCTTGCGCGGCGTCTTGCGCTTTTCTTCCGGCGGATTCACGTACTTTTGGATGGCCGCGAGGTTGTGCGCCAGCGCGCTGAGCGAAACTTCCGCCCAGACCGGCCGGCGTGCTTCGCTGTGGGCTCCCTTACGTGCTTCGTTGCGGGGACTTTTCTGTTTGCTTGGCATTTGTCTTCTATCTAGCAGCGGGTTTACCCCGCCGCCGAAAAGCTCAATTTTACGACAAGCGTGTAGTGTGGAAAGACGGCCACATCGGCAGCCGCGCGCAAGCGACAACACCTAACGTGTTGCTAAGAAATCTCCTCGTGTCATTCCGAGCGTAGCGAAGAATCTGCTTTTCGCCAATGCCAACCCTCGGGCGAAAAACCGCCCTCGGAATGACATTTCGGGGCGCTTTCGCAGTTTGCTGAAGTGCACTTCCAGGGCCGAAGGTTCGGGCGAGCTGAAACGCCGTGCGCATTCGGGCAAGCGCGCTTAATCCCTGACTTTTTATTGACTTAGCGACGGAACGCTGAGGCTGGGGAAAGGGCGTCGATGCGGACTAATATTGCGGCGCGTGGCTGGGCGCCCACGCTGTGGCGCGCTTACCGCAGGCTGCGCAAAAGTTACATCTCATCGGGAGCGAAAGACGAGAAGGCGTCCGGCGCGGCTTCCTCGAAGCGCGTGAACCGGCTGCGGAACACAAATTTGACCAGGTCTGTGGGGCCGTTGCGCTGCTTGGCGATGCGCAACTCGGTCTCTTCGCGCTCCTCGGCAGTGGCGCCGGCTTTGAAGAAGTGCGGACGGTAGATGAACATCACCACGTCGGCGTCCTGCTCGATGGCGCCGGATTCGCGCAAATCGGAGAGTTGCGGGCCGCGCTCATCGCGCTCGGGCGCGCGCGTGAGCTGGCTGAGGACGAGCACGGGAATCTGCAGCTCCTTGGCCAAGCCCTTCAAGCCGCGCGAAATGCTGGCCACTTCTTCCTGGCGGTTGCCAAAGCGCCCGCGCGCGGTGATGAGCTGGAGATAGTCGACGATCAGCAGGGACATGCCCTTGTCGCGCTTGAGGCGGCGGGCTTTGGCGCCAATTTCGAGAACGCTGATCGAGCCGGAGTCGTCGACCCACAGCGGCGAAGAAGAAATGGTGCCCAGGGCTTCGGTCATGCGCCGCCAGTCTTCGCGATTCAGGTGACCGGTACGGAATTTGTGCGCGTCAATCTGCGCCACGGATGCAACCAGGCGCTGCAGCAGGGATTCCTTGGACATTTCTAGACTGAACATGGCCACAGGATGGCCGCCGCGAATGGCGATGTTCTCCATCACGTTCAGAGCGAGCGCCGTTTTTCCCTGCGAAGGCCGCGCGGCCAAAATGAGCAACTCGGACGGCTGCAAGCCGGAGGTGAGCTTATCCAATTCCGTGTAGCCGGTGGGAATGCCAGTGACGCTTTTGCCTTCCTTGAAGATTTTTTCCAGGCGCTCGAAATTGTCGCGAACGATGTCCTTGACGGGAATCAGGCCGGCGCGGACGCGGTCTTCGGCCAGAGCGAAGATCGAGGATTCCGCGCCGTCGAGAATGGCGTCGGCGCCGTCTTCGCCTTCAAAGGCGCGCTGCTGGATCTCGTGCGTAGCGTGAATCAGGTTGCGCAGCATGGCTTTTTCTTTGACGATGCGCGCGTAATGCTCGATGTTCGAGACGCGGGGCATGCCATCGGCCAGGGAAGCGAGATACGGCGCGCCGCCGGAAGCTTCTAGTTCGCCTTTGCAATGCAACTCGTCGGTCAGCGTCACCAGGTCGATGGCCTGCTGGCTTTCGCCTAGTGTGATCATGTGCGTGAAAACGCGACGGTGCTGGTCGAGGAAAAAATCCTCGGGGCGCAAAGTTTCCATCGCGGCGTTGAGCGCGTGATTGTCGAGCAGAATCGCGCCGAGCACGGAGCGTTCCGCTTCGAGATTATTGGGCAACGGCTTTTCGAGAGTGGTGTCGGCGGCCATGGCTTCTATGGATTCGTACTTTATTCGCTTTTTATTCGCCTATAGTAAAACACACCCTTCTTGCGGGTGCAAGCCTTTCTGCACAGGGCACTCTGGGCCATTTTCAGGCGGCGAGGTTTAGGCTTGCCGACGGGCTGGCATGCTGGCTCGGCCAATTCCTGTTTGAATCGTTGGTGCATTGTGGAGGCTGACGCGAAGCACGTCAACGGGAGTATCTGTGCACGACTGTGCACGGCTTCGGAAATCTCTGAAAACTTTTTCGCTCTTTTCGCGCGTTATAGCCTGCAACGACTCAGTGCTGAAGATCTCGCGGACGATCCGTGTAAAGCAACTGATGCCGTTCGCTAGCCTCAAGCCAAGTCTTCGGCAAAGAAAATCGGCCAGAAGAACATTCTTCAATCGCCGCTCTTACCTGCCGGGCGCATACTGCGAAGGGAACCCGGCCGACACCTGTTCCCAATCCTGGGAATGCGACAGTCTGGATGTGGTCGCGTATGCTCTTTCCCTCCTCGCGCCCAGCCTGGAATTTGCCGTGGCTGACAAGAAGCAGCACAGCGCGAGTTGCCAGGTAGGATTCACAGTTTCCGGCCCAAGTATCATGGGCACACGCATTGTCGGCGCGGCAATCAAGTAGGGGATGCCCGCGTGATCTGTTTCGACGACCTCCGCTGTGCCAACGAAGAGTTCTCCATGATGGTGATCCAAAATCAATTTTCTCAAACGATCTTGGAGCGTGCCATCCGAAATAGCTGGAGTAGAGGGCATCGATTCCACCGTCCATAAATCCAAAACTGTTTGCCGGGCTGACGACCGCATCGCAGTGCGCGTCGAGAATGGAGCCGCTTTGCACACTTACAAAATCAATGTGGCCGCAGAATTTATTCCACGCCTTAACAAGCTCCCACTCTCGCGCAGTGAGTATGATCTTCAAAAGCGGACCGCTCAGGGCCTAAACGATTGTACTTGCCACCTTGGAGAGCATAAATGAGGGCGGGATAAACACCCACGCCGGGGCAATGCGATGCCGCGACGTGCCAAAATTATTCTCGAGACTACGATTCTTTTTCGACGGTGACTTTGATTTGCGCGGTGACGTCGCGGAACACCTTGATGGTGACCGGCGATTCGCCGATGATCTTGATGGGCTCGGCGAGCTGCACCTGGCGCTTGTCAATCTTGAATCCCTGCGACGCGAGCCCTTCGGCGATGTCCGCAGAAGTCACGGAGCCGAACATCTGATCGTTCTCGCCGGTCTTACGCGTGAATCTCAGCGCCACGACATTCAGCAATTCGGCCTGTTTGTGTGCGGCTTCGAGCTCGGTGGCAGTCTTTTTGGCCAGCGACGCGCGAATGCGCTCGATAGCTTTGAGGTTGCCCGCGGTGGCTTCCACCGCAAGCTTGCGCGGCAGCAAGTAATTGCGGGCGTAGCCGGGCTTGACGGTTACCACGTCGCCGCGATGCCCCAACTTATCGATGTCTTCCTGAAGAATGATTTGCATCTTGCTTCTCTTAGCTCCTGAACTCCGGTCTTGCCCAAAAGATCTGCGTTTTCCAAGAAGGCAAAGGCAGATCCCTCGCTACGCTCGGGATGACAAGCTAGGGAAGTTTCTTTATGTCGGACAAGCTTCCCTAAGAAATTTCTTGGGCTACTTCGACTGTCTTCTGCTTAGAACTTACAACCAAGAACTAAAAACCGATCATCACGCCTTCGGCACTTCGGCAGCCGGTGCGGGCGCGGGATGCCCCGCGGCGGGCGCATGCGCACCATGTGCGCCGGAAGTCACCGCGCGCGGGGCTTGAACACCCGCGGCGCTTCCCGAAAACGGCAGCAACGCAATGTTGCGCGCGCGCTTGATGGCCACACCCAGCCCGCGCTGGTGCCGCGCGCACACGCCGGTCATGCGGCGGGGCAGAATCTTGCCGCGCTCCTGCACAAACTGCGCGAGAATGTCGGCGCGCTTGTAGTCGATGAAGTCCATCTTCTCGACGCAGAACTTGCAGACTTTCTTTTTGCGGAAATACTGGCGCTTACCGCGGGGACGTCCCCCGGCACCGCCGGGACCTGCTCCCGGCCCGCCCTCGCGCCGTCCGCCGGCGGGTCCGCCTTCGCGACGCTGACCGCCGCCCGGCGCTGGTGCTGATGTTTGTTTCTGATTCTCTGACATGCCTACCACCCTTTCCCTCTGGCCCCGACCAAGTCGAGGGTTATTCCTCAGTGCGTCCGATTCTTACGGACTCACGAACTCTCAAATCGGTTGCGCCGACAAAGCACAACTAGCTTGTCGCCGTCGCCTGTTCCGGGGCCGCCGCAGGCGCGGTGGACCGGCGAGGACGCCGGGCGGCACGCTTCTCGCGCTTGTGTGAAAGCTTCTTCTGGCGCTTCAAATCTTCATCCAAACGGATCGTCTGGTACTTGATCACCGCGTCCTGTGTGCGCAGGCGGCGCTCCAGCTCGGCAATCAACTCGCCGTGCGTGGTGCGAATCTCTTGGTGCACGTAAATGCCCTCGCGGTGCTTGGCCACGCGATAAGCCAGTTTACGCGTTCCCCACTGCTCGGTCTTTTCCACCTTGCCGCCCTTTTCCGCGCAAGTGTGCTCGACCACGCCAAGAATCTTCTTGATCTCCTCTTCCGGCGTGGCCGGCCGGACGATGAAAATCAGATCGTAATAACGCTCTTCCATGGTTGCCTCATTTCTATTTGTGTCCAGACGCCAAGGCCCGGAAAATCTTGCCGCGGTAGCAGCATCAAATCGGGCAAGGCCCTGCAACTTCGCTCAGGGGATACAAGCCTCGCTCCTAGTTTTGCTCCGACTCTCCCGGCTCGTCAGGCATACGCCGGTTGTACTTCGTCATCGCCTTGTCCAAGCCCTGCGTCAGGATCATTTCCACGGCATCACCGGCTTCGCCGACCATCTCCGCCGCGGCTTCCAATTCCGCCTTCTTCATCGGCCGCAGCACGTGCTCTCTTCGGCTGCTCAGCGGATAGTCGGGGCCGCAGCCGAGCCGCAGCCTCGCAAACTTTTGCGTGCCAACGGCGTTGATGACCGACCTCGCGCCGTTGTGGCTGCCCGCGCTGCCGTCCGGATGAATGCGAATCGTGCCCAGCGGCAGTTGCACTTCATCCCACATCACCAGCAGGCCGTCCAAATCCACTTCATACTTCGCGAGCAGCTCTCCTACCGAGATGCCGCTCAGATTCATGTACGTCTGCGGCTTCGCCAGCACGACCTCTTCGCCGACAATTTTCCCGCGGCCTACCAGCGCCTTGCCTTCCGGCCGCTCGACGCGAATCCCGTTGCGATTCGCCAACTCGTCCACGACCATGAATCCCAGGTTGTGCGGCGTCCACTGGTACTCCGGATCGGGATTCCCAAGTCCGACAATGAGCCGCATAGCCTCTTATCCACAGGTCCCGCCCGCGCGGGCGTCCTGCCGCAAACCAAACGTTTACTTCTTCTCTTTCTTCTCGCTCTTCTCTGCTTTCTCGGCCTTGGGTTGTGCTTCTGCGGCTTCGACGCCTTCTTCGCCTTCCACTTCCTTCTTGCCCTTCTTGATAACTTCGGGCTCGGCTGGGGCCGCCGCTTCCGTTGCCGCGGCTTCCGCGGGCTTCTCTTCCTCGATCCTAAGAGCAACCACGTGGGCAATCACGCGCTCCGGTTCGGTGAGCATTTTGACCTTTGCGGGGTCCACCGGCAGGTCGCTCACGCGCAATTGCTTGCCGAGCATCAGTTCGCTGACGTCCATGCGGAATTCTGTGGGGATGTCGCTCGGGAGGCATTCCAATTCCACTTCGCGGGTGACAACTTCAAACACCCCGCCTTGCACTTTTACGCCAGCGGGTTCGCCGAAGGTGTGCACCGGCACCTTCACTTTCATGCGCACGTCCATGGCCACACGCATGAGATCCACGTGCAACAGTGTTCCCGTGGTGGGGTCGACCAACCATTCCTTCACAATGGCCGGTTCCGGCTTGCCCCCTAAACTCACTTGAAACAGCGTGTTATGTCCCATCGGCGAGCGCAGAATAGAGTTCACCTGCTTGGCATTCACCGACAGTGTGACCGGACCGCCCTTGCCGCCATACAAAACCGCTGGGATTTTGCCCGTCTGGCGAAGCCGCCGCGCTTCGTTCTTGCCCCGAGTGGCACGGGGCGCGCTCTCCACTACAATCTGCTCTGCCTTTTCTGCCATGGCCTTGTTCCCTTCCCTGAAACTAGACTTTTTGGCGCCTAACCGCTCAAACCTGGATGTCTGGGGCCCAGCACTGCTGCGCCCCTACAAAAAACGCGAAATCAGATGAACAACTCGCTGATAGAAGTCTCTTCGTGAATCGACCGAATACCTCGCGCCAGCAGATCCGCAACACTTAAGATCCTGATCTTCCCCACCTTCTTGGCGGCCTCGGTGAGCGGCACGGAATCGGTGGCGACCACCTCGCAGATCTTCGACTTCTGCAGCCGTTCGACAGCCGGGCCGGAAAGCACCGCGTGCGTGCAGGCGGCGTACACTTGCGTGGCGCCCTCTCGCAGCAAAGCCTCGGCGGTTTTCACCAGCGTGCCCGCAGTGTCGATAATGTCGTCCACGACCAGCGCGCTGCGGCCGCGCACGTCGCCGATCAGGTTCATCACTTCACTCACGTCCACGTCCACGCGCCGTTTGTCGACGATGGCCAATGGCGCATCGAGCTTCTTGGCAAAAAACCGCGCGCGCTCCACGCCGCCCGCATCCGGCGCAACCACCGTAAGATTGGGCAGCTTCAGGTGGCGGAAGTATTCCACCAGCACCGGCGATGCATACAAGTGGTCGACGGGCACGTCGAAGTAGCCTTGAATCTGCGGCGCGTGCAAATCCATCGTCAGCGCCCGGCTCGCTCCCGCCGTTTCCAGCAGGTCGGCCACGAGCTTCGCGGAGATCGGAACGCGCGGCTTGTCCTTGCGGTCCTGCCGGGCGTAGCAGTAGTACGGCAGCACCGCGGTAATGCGCCACGCCGACGCGCGTTTGAACGCGTCAATCATAAGCAGCAGTTCGAGCAGGTGGTTGTCCACCGGGTGATGGCAAGATTGCACCACGAAAACATCCGCTCCGCGGACATTTTCCAGAATCTGGAAATAAATCTCGCCGTCACTGAATCGTCCCAGCAGCGCTTTGCCGAGCGGCACGTCCAAATGACGGCAGATGCTCTCCGCGAGCACCGGGTTTGCCGTCCCAGAGAAAATCTTGAATCGATCTTCATTCACCAGGCAATCGCTCCGCTTTCAACGACTTTGGAACCCTAGAATTTGCCTTTTGACCAAGGTTAAAAGTCGACGGTTAAGAGCCCATGAGGGAGACGGTGTCCCGCGAATAGCCGTGGGCACGTTCCTCTACCCTGGCAGTCTTTTTCCACTTTTGACTTTAAACTGCCGCCTGCCGACCGTGAACTTCTGCAGAGACGCTGAAGGCCGATTCCACTCCGCGCACACGCCGATTTACCCGGCTATGCGCATCCTACGAGCGTACCTTTCGCGCGAGAGGGTCTCGCAGACGAAGGTTTGATCGTGCGGAAACCCAACAGCGGCTCGGCGCGCCATCGCTGGGCTCGGGAAAATTCCAAACACCGCCGAACCGCTACCCGCCAGCGAGGCTTCTGTCGCTCCTCGTTGGAGCAAGACCCGCTTGATTAGACCAAGCCGGGCGTGGCGACGGAACACCGGCCCTTCGAAATCATTGGAAAGGCCGCTTCCCTGCGCGCTCCAGGATAGAGTACAGAACTGTAAGAGTTTAGAGTTTGTAGAAGGTTTTGTCAAACCAAGCGGTTTGGCATTCACCCAGCGAAAGGCGTCCGGCGTGGGCACGCGAATTTCTTGCGGAACGACGACTAGAACATGCAGTTTGGAAATGTCCTGTAGCGGATAGATCTCATCGCCCCGGTTCACCCCGAGCGCGCGACCGCCAAAAAGAAAAAACGGCACGTCTGCGCCGAGTGAAGCGGCAATTTCCATCATTTGTGCTAGCGGCATTTTCTTCTTTGCGAGCTGCAGGTAACCCAGCATCGCCGCCGCCGCGTCACTCGAGCCTCCACCCAGACCGCCCCCCGCTGGAATTCTCTTTGTTAGCTCGACTTCCACGCCGCCGTCGATTTTCAGCTTGCGTCTTATCGCGTCGACAGCTCGATAGGCGAGGTTCTTTTGCATGGATTCCGCCGCGAGTGCTGCGTTTCCATGAATGGCTAGCGTAATTCCTGGCCGCCGCGAGGTTCGCAACCGGATTTCATCATGCAGGGAAAGCGTCTGAAAAATCGTGCGCAGTTCGTGAAAGCCATCCGCGCGTTTCCCCAAAATGTCCAGGCGCAGATTGATTTTCGCGAAGGCGGGGAGGCGAACTTCGGTCATTCGGGAATTACGGCTTGGTGTCGGAGGTCGCGGATTTCTGCGCCACGCGATGCTTGGATTGCGAAAGCTTTTTTTCGAGCTCCGCCACTTTGTCGGATTCGAGGTCGCCCGGCAGCGACCTGTGCCATTCCGCCAGCGACTTCTCCCATTCCGCAGCAGCCAGGTCGGCACGGCCCAACTTGGCGTAAACATCGCCCAGGTGCGCATGAATCGTGGGATCGTGACTCTCGCGCGAAAGGGCTTTGCGCAGCGTGGTCTCCGCATCCGCCGTGCGATTTTCCTTGAAATAAATCCATCCGAGGCTATCGAGATACCCGCCGTTGTAAGGCTCTTCTTTGAGCGCGCGCTCGACCAGCGACTGCGCTTCATCCAGGCGGATCCCCAGGTCGCCCAGCATATAGCCGTAGTAATTCAGTACGGGCGCGTTTTTGGGATTCACCGCCAGCACTTTTTTGAACTGCTCTTCAGCCTTGTCATAAAACTTTTGCCGCTCGTAAATGGCGCCGAGCAAAAACCATACCATCTCGTTGTCGCGCGGCTGTCCCGGGAGCACTTCCGCGGCGCGTGCGGACTCCTCGGCTTCTTTGTAATGCCGCCCGCGTTCGTAGACTTGCGCGATGTTCAGGTAAGTATCGCGGTCGCTGGTATCCCCGTGCAACTGCGCGCGCAGGATTTTGACGGCGTCGTCGGTCTGTCCGTTTTCGCCAAGGAGCAACGCATAGCTCGTGCGAATTCCGGGGTCCGCCGGGTACTTGGCCATCGCCTCTTTGCCCGTTTGCAGCGCTTTCGCCAAATCCTTGGCCGCGCGATACGTGTCCATAATCATCATGCGTGCGCGCCGATCTTCCTCGTCGCCCAGATGCCCTAGCTCCTCAAACGTATAAATCGCGGCTTGATAATTCTGGTTCTCGCGATAAAGCTGCCCGAGTTGCTGATACAAAATCGCGAGCGATCTCCGGCGCGAAGGCATCGTCGCCGATTGGCCTTTGATCCCCGTTACCGCATCCGTCAGCACGCGAATCGCATCATCGTAGCGACCCTGGGATTCGTAAAGCATCCCCTCGTTGTACATGACCTCGAGGCTACCCGGCGCGTATTGCCGCGCCTTCATCAAATTCTCTTCCGCCTTATCGAGTTGATGGAGTTCCCGGTAAATTTGCGCGATTCGCAAATACACATCCGAATCGTCGGGCATCGAGTCGGACAGCTTCTGATACACCTTCAGCGCTTCGGCGTATTTCTCTTCCGACAACAAAGTTTGTCCCAACCCCCGCTGATGGCTCAGTTCGGAAGGATCCATCTCCGCGGCTTTGCGGTAGGCGGTTTCCGCTTTCGGCAAATCATGGGCTTGCGTGTACGCATCCCCAAGCAAGTCCAGCAACACCGGCGTGGGCGAATGCACGGTAATTCCTTCGAGCAGCGCCACCGCTTCCTCAGACTTGCCCTCGTCCATCAAGAGCTGCGTTAGTTGCTCGACAGCTTGCTCGTTGTCCGGATCGGTTTTCAGGATCCCCCGCAAAACTTTCTCGCTCTTGTCGTGTTCGTTCTTCAGCCGGTAAAGCCGCGCCAGCCAAAGTGCCGATTCCGTGTCCGCGGGATCCAGCCGGTTGATTTCGCGGAACTGTTCAATGGCTTTGTTGGCCGTCTCTGATTGTCCGCTCCCGGCGTTCACGTCGCCCAGGCTTCGCAGATAAATTCTTCCCAGCAACCTCCGCGACTGCACATCGTTCGGGTCGCGCTTGAGGATATCCTTCGCTTCGTTCTCTGCTTCGCGTGTGCGCTGCGCTTTCCAATACATCTCCGCAAGCCGCTCGCCAATCACCGGCGATTTCGGATCCAGTGCATAAGCCTTTTTGTACGCCTCGATGGCCTTCGTAGCGTAATCCGGGTTGCTCGAAACCTCGTACTGTTGCTCGTAAATATGCCCCATCGTGTAGTTGTAATAGGCTTCCGCCCGAGCGGAGTCTTTTTCGGAACTGCCCGCAAAGGGATCCTTTGCCCCGCTGGGAGCCAGGCTCTTTTTCTCGGCGGGCGGGTTCTCCGGCGCTTGTGCAAGGCCGAACGAGCCGGTAAAGCCCAAGGTAATTGCAAGTAGCGTTATCCGTTGAAGTTTCATGACTGTCCCAGAACTTAAAAGTATCCCATGCGGCGGGAAGTGGGTCAAAAGTCATTTCCGCGGGCGTTTCCAGGGGCTCGGGCACCCCGCGGCCAAGGAGGGCCAGGGCAAAAAAGGTTGGAGCTGGGGGAAGTTGACATCTTTTCATATTTCTGCAATTATCGAAGCATGCGCAGGCCCCATCCCTTGCTCGTCACCCGCTCGGCGGACCGCTTCTCGGCCCTCGGCGCTGAGCCTCGTTTGCAGATTCTTCGGCTTCTCCTCGCCGCCCATCCTACCGGCATGGTCGCCGGCGAAGTCCAAGAAGAACTGGGCATCCCCGCTTCTACCCTTTCCCATCATCTTGAAAAACTGAAGCAAGTCGGCCTCGTCAACGTCCGCCGCGAGGGGACTTATTTGTGGTACTCCGCGGATACCGACGCCTTACGCGAAGTCTTGAATTTTCTGTACGAGGAATGCTGCACGCGCTCCCGCGCGGTCCCAGCGGAATCCGTTGTGCAGATTTCAAAGTGAGGAACTCCATGAACGAACCCAACATCCAGGAAGCGGTGAAGCAAAAATACGGAGAAGCCGCCAAGCGAACCGCCGGCGGCGGCACGGCCTGTTGCGGCGGAGGCGCGTCGATCGATGGATGCGACCCCATCACCAAAGATCTGTACAGTGAGGCGGAGAAGGGCGCCTTGCCCGAAAAAGCCGTCGCTGCCTCGCTCGGGTGCGGCAACCCCACGGCCCTCGCCCAACTGCAGCCCGGAGAAACCGTTCTTGACCTCGGCTCCGGCGGCGGCATTGACGTCATCCTCTCGGCCAAGCGCGTCGGCCCGAGCGGCAAAGCCTACGGCCTGGATATGACCGACGAGATGCTCGCGCTGGCTCGCGAAAATCAGAAGAAGGCCGGTGTCGCCAATGTCGAATTCCTAAAAGGTGCGATCGAGAGCGTTCCGCTGCCTGACAACTCCGTCGACGTCATCATCTCCAACTGCGTTATCAATCTTTCCGGCGACAAAGACCGCGTCCTCGCCGAAGCCTTTCGCGTGCTCAAGCCTGGCGGGCGTTTCGCGGTCTCCGATGTCGTCGTTCGCGGCGACGTTCCCGCCAACATTCGCAAAAGTATGGAACTCTGGGTCGGCTGCATCGCGGGCGCCCTGGAAGAAAATGAATATCGCGAAAAACTGGCGTGCGCGGGATTCGAATCCATCGATGTGGAAGCGACTCGCGTTTACCGAATCGAAGAAGCTGGTAAGTATCTCAAAGCCGCTGGTCTGGACCACGAAACGGTCGGCCCGCAGATCGATGGCAAGTTCATCAGCGCGTTCGTCCGCGCAGTGAAGCCCGCGGCGAAATCCGCCTGCTGCGCGCCGACCTGCTGCTTCTGATCTGGCAGGGACGCAGCATGCGGCGCCCCCTTTGGGAAGCCTTTCATCAGTTTACAAGAAGCCAGCACCCTTTTTGTTCCACTCCTGCCCAGCCGCGCATAATAGGAACGAACCATGACCCACCGCGTTCTCATTCTCTGCACCGGCAATTGCGTGCGCAGCCAAATGGCCGAAGGCCTGCTCCGCCAGTTCGGCGGCAGCTCCTACGAGGTACACAGCGCCGGAAGCCACCCGAGCGGCTACGTCAGTGAGTTGGCCATTGAAGCCATGCGCGCCATTGGTATCGATATCTCGGGGCACCGTTCCAAATCCGTTTCGGAATTTACGGGTCAGGGCTTCGACACGGTCATCACCGTCTGCGACCCCGCCGCGGAGCTTTGTCCCGTTTTTCCCGGCGCTCAGCGCATCCACTGGAGCGTCTGGGATCCCGGCAACGCCACCGGTTCTTACGAAGAAAAACTCGCCGCGTTCTGTCGCGTCCGCGACGAACTCGCGGCCCGCCTCAACAAATTCATTTTGTCGAACGGCACCGCGGAAAATTCCTAAAAGCTCGCTTTTGGAGATCTTCGTGGAGAGATCCCTCGCCTGGCTCGCGATGACACTTAAAGCCTTTTTTCAACAAGTTCTAACAAGAGTTCCTCTGATACCTGAGAATTGGGGCTCACGCGGCTAAGCAAGATGGCGGGGTCTTCAGTGTACCTTGTCGCTTTTCGTCTGAATCCTGTCAATGCGCAACAGACCGTGCGCTCTCAAATATTCGGCGAACTTCCCGAACTTTGCGGCGTCGTCAAATTCCAGATGAAAGATCATCCCGTCCTGGCCTTCAAACATCGCGGTGGCGCTCGCTTCAAAAAGCTCGGCGATTTTCTTGCAATCTTCCTTGAGCCTCTCCTTGTCCGCGGCGGGGATCGGCATCGTCAAATCGAAGTCAATCGTGTCGTCCATTAGGCCCCCTTTTTTGCTCCTAGCTCGCTGCTCGCCGAATTTCGCAGGACAAACATTTTCGTCTGTCTCTTGTGTACTAATCGCGAATTCAGGGGCACAGACATCCCTGTCCGTCCCTTTGTTGTTTCTAGGAGGCCTCCAATGTGACACACAGCTGACCACGCGCCTAGCTGTCCTGAGGGACAGCACATTTCCTCCTACATGGCCGGTCCGCACTCTGCTTACAGCGGTCCTACAAGCAAATTCTCTGAAGCGCAGGAAGCCCTGTAGGACTGCCTTCCCCCCTCGTCCTCTCGACCCTCGGGCTGCGGTCCTCCACAGCCACGGTCCAAGGGTCACAAGTCATGGCTTTCGGCTATGCTATGATTCTTTTTCGCTTTAGGAAAGCGAGCGGTGCATGACTGCACGCATTCTCGATGGCCAGAAAATCCGGGACCAGATCTTCGCCGAACTCAAGGACGAAGTTCGCGTGCTGACCTCCGCCGGCATCCAGCCCGGCCTTGCTGCCGTTCTCGTCGGCGAAAATCCCGCATCGCAGCTCTACGTGAAAAGCAAAATTGCCGCCTGCGAACAGCTTGGGCTGGCGAGCGGCCTCCTCACACCACCGGCCACCGTGGCCACGCGGGAGCTTCTCGCTGTTGTGGATGACTTGAATCACGACAACAACGTCGACGGCATCCTTGTCCAGCTTCCTCTTCCTCCGCAGGTGGACACCAAGCGCATCCTGGAATCCGTGCATCCCGCGAAAGACGTGGATGGCTTCCATCCTGTCAATCTTGGCCGGCTCGTCAGTGGGCGCCCCGGGCTTGTCGCCTGCACTCCCGCGGGTTGCATGGAGATTCTTCGCCGCAGCGAGATCCCCATCGAGGGCACCAACGCCGTCGTGCTCGGCCGCAGCGATATTGTCGGCAAGCCGATGGCGCTTTTGCTCATGCACGCCAACTCTACCGTCACCATCTGCCACTCCAAAACGCGCGACCTTCCCGAAATCGTCCGCCGCGCCGACATCGTCGTTGCCGCCATGGGCAAAGCCGGGTTCGTGCAAGCCGATTGGCTGAAACCCGGTGCTACGGTCATCGATGTGGGCACCAACACCATCAAGGATTCCGCCGGAGCCGAGCGGCTTCTCCGGAATTTCCCCGCGCGCCTCGAAAAATTCCGCGCCAAAGGCTCGGTCCTCGTCGGCGACGTTCATCCCGATGCCGTCAACGTTGCCGGGGCGATCACCCCCGTTCCCGGCGGCGTCGGCCCCATGACCATCACCATGCTCATGAGCAATACGGTCAAGGCCGCACGCCTCCGGCGCGCTTCCCCGGAACTTTCCGCCACACAATCCACGGCCACGGCCCGGTGATCAACAAAATGCTGCGACTCGGATTGACCGGCGGAATCGCCAGCGGCAAGAGCGCTGTCGCGACCATGCTCCGCGAACTGGGTTTTTCCGTACTTGATGCGGATTCGCTTGCTCACAAGCTCATCGAACCGGGCCAGCCCGCCTACGAAGAAGTTCTCCGCGAATTCGGCATTGCGATTGCCGACGGCCAAGGACGTGTGGACCGCGCCAAGCTTGGGGCGCTTGTCTTCGCGGATCGCGCGAGGCTCGATCGTCTCAATGCCATCGTCCACCCGCGGGTCGCCCAAGCTGTCTCCCGCCGGTTCGAGGAATGGCAGCGCGAAGGCACGCGTGACGCAGCAGTCGTTGAAGCGGCTCTGCTTGTCGAGGCCGGGATGCACAGACAGCTCGACGGGCTCGTAGTCACCTGGTGCCGCCCGGAGCAACAAGTCGAACGCCTGGCCGCGCGCGGACTCAGTGAAGACGAAGCTCGTCGCCGCATCGCCGCGCAAATGCCGGTGGAGGAAAAGCTGCGTTACGCTACAGAGAAAATCGACTGCTCCGGCACGCTCGAGCAGACTCGCAAGCAGGTCGAGGCTCTAGCCGCCAGACTCCATCGAAGCAAAGCCGCGCGCTGAACAACCAGCGCAATTTTGCCTATACTAGAACCACCGAGTGGAACAGAAGGGAAACGCTTCTATGAACATAGGTAACACATCGAATCGCGCGCGCATCTTTCTTGCCGCGCTGGTGCTGATCCTCGGTGCCTTCTGGGCCGGCGCTCGTTTTGGTCCGCACGATCCGGCCAAAGTGGAAGCCGTGCCGATGGGAAGTCCCAATCTATCTTCCGTCCCCGCCCGCGACTCGGGATTGACCGAGGACGAATCCATCAACGTGCGCATCTACCGGCAGGCTTCTCCGGCCGTGGCAAACATCCTCACCAAAGCAACCGAGTATGATTTCTTCATGGACCCTGTTCCCGTGGAAGGCGCGGGCTCCGGTTTTATCATCGATCCTCGCGGCTACATCCTGACCAATTACCATGTGGTGGAAGGCGCGCAGTCCATCGAAGTTGTGTTGGGAGATCAATCTCGCCACCCCGCGAAATACATTGGCGCGGATCAGCGCAATGACGTCGCACTCATAAAGATTGACCCCAAGGGAAAGCAACTCGCCGCCTTAAAGCTGGGAGATTCCAGTGCTATCCAGGTGGGCCAGAAAGTTCTTGCCATTGGCAACCCCTTCGGTTTTCAGTCCACGCTGACTACGGGCGTGGTCAGCGCGCTGGGCCGCACCGTCCAAACCAGCCAGACCACGTTCATCGAAGAAGCGATTCAGACCGACGCGGCCATCAATCGCGGCAATTCCGGCGGCCCGCTTATTGATTCGCATGGCGACGTGATTGGCATCAATTCCGCGATTTACACGCCTACCGGCACCACTGCCGGCATCGGCTTTGCCATTCCCATCAACACCGCAAAAAATATCGCCAACGATCTCATCACCTCCGGCCGTGTGCACCGCGCATTCCTGGGCGTGGAAACCTATGCGCTTACGGGCGGACTTGCTGAAGCGCTGGATTTGCCGGTGCAGGAAGGCTTGCTGGTGGAAACGGTGACAAAAGGCGGGCCGGCTGCGACGGCAGGGATCCGCGGCGGCGATCGTATTGTCCAGGCCGGCTTGCGGCGTTTTTATATCGGGGGGGACATCATCGTGGCCATCGACGGCCAGAAGATCGCGAACCAGTTCGACGTTAACCTGGTGCTGAACCACCACCGTCCGGGCGACGCCGTGAACGTAACCATTTATCGCGGTGGAAAAAAGATGGACATTCCCGTGAAGCTCGGCGAGCGCGACGGCAATTGAGCTACGCGCCATGGGCTTTTCCAGATGCAGCTCGCCCGCTCCGATCGCGAGACCATACAAATATGCCGCTACGCTTTGCGTTTGGCTAAATGGCTGCGCAAGCGCAGGCCATAAATCAAAAGGTTGACCAGGCATACCAACACGCCCGATCCGACCAACAACGCGCGAGGAAGATTTGGGTATACGAGCGCGTCCAGATAGTGCAGCAAGAACGGACCCTCGTAAGGTGCGAGCCCGGCGCGTGCTTCGAAGAAATTTTCAGCAAGGGTGAGCGGGCATGGCCAAGGCCCGAGTTCCGCAACAATGCCGTAGATGACCGAGGCGATATGCAGCGCGGCAAGCAAGGGGCGCGCTCGCGTAACCAGTGCGCCAAAAAGCACCCACGCAACGAACCCCAGGTGGGTGAGCAACATCCCATCAGCTAGCGCTTGATTCATCCGAATGATCTTAATGCGGCCGGCGGAAACAGCGGCCTGCAACTAGCGGCTGAATTCGGCGCGATGTTTTTCGCGAGCGTCTGGGCTCAGCAGATACCAGCCTTCCGCAATGTCGCGCACGCGTTCCAATTCGCGCTGCATTTCGGTGTGCTTTGCTTCCATGACTTCCGCGCTGGCATCGCCAGGGACATAAATCGGAGGAGCAAACAAAATCACCGCACGCGCAAAAGGCATGGGCAGCAAGAAGTGGTCCCAAGTCTTCGTGAAAGTTTTTCCATGGTCGACGCCGATGTGAAACACGATGATGGGGCAACCGGTTTTTCGCGCGAGCATTACCGGGCCCGGCTTTGCCACGTAGCGCGGGCCGCGCGGGCCATCGATGGTAAACGCGCAATCGACTCCTTCCTTGAGGCGCTTAGCCATTACCGCCAGTCCGCGCAATCCCCCGCGAGAAGAACTTCCCTGTGCGGTGCCAAATCCCAGCCACTCGATCACTTTGCGCGTCCATTGACCATCGAAGGCAGTCGTGTTCATCACCACAACACCGTGACGGCGGTGCCACCACACAATTGGAAGAATGATGCGGTGCCAGAACGCCCAGATAATGCGTTTGCCGGAGGCGTGCACTTTCTCCGCGTGCTGCCACCCGAGCACTTCGTAGCGCAATGTTGGTCCGAGCGTTCGAATGACGCTGTACACCGCAGCCGCAATGAAGGGAATCTGGATGCGCCGCGTCCAGGGCAATGGCGTGAGCCTTGTGTCATAATGCAAATTGACCGGCTCGCGTTCCGGCTGCTTCGCGGTCTCCACGATGGTGTCGGGCTGTGGCATTTCGTTTGGCCAGGCGGCCCCAACCATGGACTGCAAGGTGCGCCGGCAGTCCCCGCCGACGTATAGTATAGGCGAGAGCCCCGCCTTTGTGCCGGGAGTACAAACCGAGTGTCGCTTCCTTCCATCCTGTCGTCCCTCACACACCGCGTGATTTGGCTGCTGGTCAGCGCGATGGTGTTAGCTGCCATTGCGGTACTGACGGCATTGACGGCTCGCTCCGATGAGCCGGTTAACGATTCGGTGGGAATCATCGATGGCACGGCCGTCGCCGTCACCGGCCCCATGCGCGTTGAAGTCGTTCACGGCTTTCCGCGAACGGTGCTGCGCAGCGGCAGCGACGTGCTGGTCAAGTCCGGGACCGCGCGCCTCGATCTCACACAAGGAGGCACAATCAGTATTTGCGGGCCAGCGCATTTTTCCGTTCTCAAATCCGGCAATTTGCTCACGCTGGCGCTCGATACCGGCACGATCCACGTTTCCATCGAGCACGGACCGGCCCTAACGATTTATACTCCGCTTCTTCAGATTCAGCCCATCGCGATTGGCGACGGTCCCCAGGACGCCCTGGTCGGCTTTGACGCCACCGGAGCCATGTGCGTGCGCGCATATCGTGGCGCCGTGCGACTGGAGCAGCAGTTCACCAGCCAAAACATTGTCGTACCGCAGTCGGCGGATGTTCTGCTCGTTGATGGAAAATTGGATGGCCTGCGCGGCGGGGGTGATCGGTGCACCTGCGATCCACAACTTACAAAATACGTCCCGACTCCGCGATTGGAGATTATTCCTCCGGCTGCGCCTACGGAAGGAGCCAACGCCAGAGCGCTGGGGTCCGGTGAGATTGTCTCGCCTCTGCCCTTGGATAAACCAACGACAAAAGACGGCCCCATCTACGAGGTTTTCGTCCCGCCACTAATTTACAACGCAAACGCCGAAGTTCAGCCGGAAGTGGATATGAGCAAGATCGTGGTGACGCGGCGCGTGCGCGTGCGGCCGACGCTGATTTTCCAGGGACGCGTCGAGGGAGATTTGCCGGCTTCCTCTCCGCCCGTTTCTGTTCCCGCACCGGCGCGGTCACGTCCTTCTGTTGCTAGCCCTCCGAAACCCGCCGCGCAGGCTAATGATTCTATGGTGGACCGCATGGTTCACTTCGTGAAGAAACTTTGGTCACGCGGAGTTGGTGAAGCTGCCAAATAACCTGCGGGCGTGTCAGCTTCGATGCACGCTACATCGCCACGACAGGTCAAACTGCAGTGAGGACAGGTCACTACGGGTGCGTCACATACCTTCGTAGTTGGGGCCGCCGCCGCCCTCGGGAACAACCCAATCGATAATTTGGTAAGGGTCGGCGATATCGCAAGTCTTGCAGTGCACGCAATTCGAAGCGTTGATTTTCAGCTTCGGCGGGCCGCCGGATTCCTTCACCATTTCGTAGACCGCCGCAGGACAAAAATACTGGCAGGGATTCCCGTATTCGGCGGCGCATTTGGTGGCGCAGATATTGGTGTCCGCGACGCGCAGGTGGCAGGGTTGATCCTCTTCGTGGCGCGTTCCGGAATGATAGACGTCGGTGAGGCGATCGAAAGTCAGTTTGCCATCGCCCTTGAAACGTTCGGGCGCAGGGCGGCCGTTGATCTTTTTGTAGGCTTCGTGGCCGGGGTGCGCGCGCATGGGATCAATCAAGCCGCGGCCACCGGTGATTTGCTGGAACGCGGTGTGAACGAATCCGGGAAACATCCCGTGCGAGAAGGATTGGTGAAAATTGCGAACGTGCCAGAGCTCTTTTTTGATGTAACTCTGCTCGATCTTTTTCGGGAAGGCGCTCAGCGTCTTTGAAGAAGTGTCGCCGGATTTGAGCGCTTCGAAAATGGTTTCCGCCGCGAGCATGCCGCTTTTCATCGCCAGATGAATGCCCTTGAGCCGCTGCGAATCGAGGAAGCTGCCGGAATCGCCGATGATGAGGCCGCCGTCGGCATAAGTGCGCGGCATGGCGTACCAGCCGCCATAGGGCAGCGACTTCGCACCGTAACGAACAAGCTTGCCGCCCTCGAGAAGTTTCTTGAGAAACGGATGCGTCTTCCAGGTTTGAAACGCGGCATGCGGATCGAATAGCGGATCCGCATAATCAAGCGCGATGACCAGGCCAACGGAGACGCGATTGTTCGAAAGACCGTAGATCCACCCGCCGCCGTACATGCTGGTAGGAACAGGCCAGCCGAGCGTGTGCGCCACGTAGCCGGGCTGAACGCGGCCGGGCTGCACGTCCCAGAGTTCTTTGATGCCGATTCCGTAGCTCTGCGGATTGATGTTGTCGAGTTTTTTGGCAGCGACGAGTTTCTTGGTGAGCGAGCCGCGAGTGCCTTCGGCGAGGACGGTGACTTTCGCGCGAAGCTCATAGCCCGGCGTGAAGTTGTCTTTGGGCTTGCCGTTCTTGTCGACGCCCTTGTCTTCGGTGATGACACCGGCGATGCCGTCGCCTTGGTAAACGAGTTCGGCACCGCCAAATTCCTTGAAGACGTTGACGCCAGCGGCTTCGACAAGGCCGCCGAGCCATTTGGTGATTCTGCTCAGCGAGACAACATAGTTCCCTTGGTTTTGAAACGGTGGAGGCGTGACGGGAAAACGCAGGGCGGAACCTTTTGTGAAAAGCAGTGCGGCGGAATCCGTGACAGGCGTATCCAGCGGCGCGGACTTTTGAAAATCGGGAACGAGCTCAGCAAGCGCTTTGGGGTTCATGATCGCGCCGGAAAGCTGGTGCGCGCCAATCTCGCGGCCCTTTTCAAGAACGTAAATATTCTCAGCCGATAGCTCGGGCTTGGCGCCGGAAGGTTTGTGCCTGTTGATGAGATTGGCGAGATGCAGGGCGCAGCAAAGCCCCGCCGGCCCCGCTCCGACGATCAAGACATCCGCCTCGAGTCGTTCGCGTTGTACGCTCATTTCGACTCTTGATTCTAGCAAAATCGTGAGAAAGAGCTCGTGAGCGCAAACATTGCATAGGTGACGTCCGGCACAGACGCTAAATGCAGTTTTTAGTTTCCAGTGGGGATGATGCCGGCGTTTTCCACCATGAGCATTACGGTTCGCTGCGGAGCCCGCGTCCGATGCCTAACGCCCTTGGGGACGACCGTGCCCTGTCGTGGACCTAGTTCGATGGTGCGGTCTCCGAGATCGATCAGCAGTTTCCCTTCGAGAATGTAGAAGAATTCGTCATCGTCATCGTGCTTGTGCCAGTGATATTCCCCCTGCACCACGCCAAGACGAACGACCGAGCCATTCACCTGGCAAAGCGTCTGGTTGTACCACTTATAGGTGCAAGCATCCGCGAGCGCATGCGCATCGATGATTTCGAGTGGCTGGCAAAGGATATTGAGTCGCGTTTCGTAGGGGAAGCTTTCGACATTGGCCATAGAGATTCTCCCGCGGTTCGACGGATGTTGATTAACACGAGCTTCGTTCTAGACAAAGAGCCAATTTGTCGTGTCACGCTCTACGACATTGAAAGAAAAGTCGCTGTCCGTTTGCGGGGTTTGCGTCTACTTGGCTTTTTGCAGCTCTTCGGTCAGCGCCGGCATGATTTCGAAGATGTCGCCGACGACGCCGTAATCGGCAATTTCGAAGATTGGAGCGTTCGCATCTTTGTTGATGGCGACGATGGTACGCGCGCCCTTCATCCCGACGACGTGCTGAATCGCGCCGCTGATGCCAAGCGCGAGATACAGCTTCGGCGCAACGGTCTGACCGGAGCTGCCGATCTGGCGCTCCATGGGGAGCCAGCCTTCATCGCAAATGGGGCGCGAAGCGGCGATTTCCGCGCCCAGCGCCTTTGCGACCGCTTCCGCTTGCGGAATATTTTCGGGAGCTTTGATGCCGCGGCCAATGGCCACGATAAGCGGCGCTTGCGTAAGGTCCACGGCGGACTTTGCCTCTTTGAACACCTCCATCGGCTTCGTACGAATCTGCGCGGCATTGAGCGTGACGGCAACGGCGTTCAATGGAGCTTTGCCCGAAGGGTGCGCGGCGAGCAAGTCCGCGCGAAACGCGCCGGATTGAAACGAGGCAAACCAAGGCGCGGCACCGGTGAAAGTGACGTCGGCCGCAGTCTTGCCCTGAAACATTTGGCGCACAAAGACAAGTTTGCTACCCCCGTTGCGATAACCGATGCAGTCACCAATCATGCCTTTGCCGAGCAGGGCAGCGAGCTTCGGAGCGAAGTCGCGGACCTGGTACGTGTGCGGAAAGAGAACCAGTTCAGGCTTGACGGACTCGATGGCTTGTTTGAGAGCGACGCAGTAGCCGTCGGGCGTGTAAGCCTCAAGCAGATCGTGCTCGACGCGCAGAACCTCAGCCACATTCTTGGTAGCGAGTTCGTCGGCGAAGGAGGAAATGCCTTTGCCGATGACCAGGGCGCTGACCGTGCTCGCAGTGTCTTTGGCGATTTGTTGCGCTGCCGCGAGCGTTTCGAAACTCGCGTTGTTCCACTTGCCTTGGCGTAGTTCGGTGATGACAAGAACCTTCATGTGCTGCCTCTTTTGCATGTTCTCAGTCGAAAAAACTCTAACGCGCTCTTTTGCACTGAAAACTGAGAACTAAAAACTGTCCACTACTAAATTACCCGGGCTTCAAACTTTAGTTTTTCGACCAGCTTGGTTGCTACTTCCCTTGGTGTGCCGGTTAGGAACTCCGTCTTCTTTGTCTTCGATGGCACGTAGATTTTTTCAATTTTCTGGGTCGCTTCGTGCGAAACGCCAAGCGATTCACGCGAAATTGTGGCGATTTCCTTTTTCTTTGCAGCCATGATGCCCTTCAAGGTCGCGTAACGCACTTTGTTGATGCCGGACTGGATCGAGAGCACGGCCGGCAGCGGGCACTCCATCCACTGAAACCATCCGGCTTCGAGCTCGCGCTTAAGCTTCATTTTTCCGTCCTGCACTTCGATTTGCATGATGATGGTGGCGTGTGGGCGGTCGAGCAGCGCGGCAAGCAAAACGCCGGTCTGGCCAAAACCATGGTCGTCGCTCTGCAAACCGGTGAGGACGAGATCAGCTTTTTCCTTTTGAATGGCTGCCGCGAGCGCTTTCGCCGACCCTAGCGGATCAAGCTGCGCAAATTGATCGTCGGCGACGTGAATGCCGCGGTCGGCACCCTTGGCCAGCGCTTCTTTGATGGTTTGCTTCACGCGCTCCGGCCCCATCGAGAGCGCGACCACTTCGCCGCCGTGCTTCTCTTTGAGCCGCAGCGCTTCTTCGAGCGCGTAGCTGTCCGGTTCGTTCATTTCAAAGCCGATGTCGGATTCTTTGATCCAGTTTCCGGCGATGGCCAGCGGCGCGTCTTTTGCGGGGACCTGTTTGATGCACACGATGATGTTCACGGGTTTCTTCCCTCAACGTAACTCAAGACGAAATGATTGGTTTTCAACCTGAGCGGGAGCGAGGAGCTCAGGGTCCCAATTGATTGCCACTCGCTGAACTGAGCTTGTGAGGAGACCGCGTCGGCCTCCGGGAATCAAAATCATTTTACCGCACTGCGGGATTCTTCTCTACTTGCCCGACCAGCGCCGGAAAATAAGCGCGGCGTTAGTGCCGCCAAATCCAAACGAATTCGAAAGCGCGTATTCGGCGGACGCTTTGCGCGCGTGATTGGGAACGTAATCCAGATCGCATTCAGGATCGGGATTCTCCAGATTAATTGTCGGCGGCAAGATCTGGTCGCGTAGCGCCAAAACGCTGATGCCGGCTTCCAGGCCGCCCGCGCCACCGAGCAGGTGTCCCGTCATGGACTTCGTGGAACTGATGGGGACTTTCTTGGCGCGCTCGCCAAAAACGCGTTTCAGCGCTCGCGTCTCAATCACGTCGCCGATGGGCGTGGAAGTCCCGTGGGCGTTCACGTAGCCGATATCGCCCGGTGACAGCTTCGCATCCTTGAGCGCCGCCATCATCACGCGATAAGCGCCGTCGCCGTTCTCTTCCGGCTGCGTCATGTGATACGCGTCGCCGGACATGCCGTAACCGACAATTTCTGCAAGAACCGGCGCATTGCGCTTCTGCGCATGTTCAAGGGATTCGAGGACTAAGATTCCTGCGCCTTCTCCAACGACAAATCCGTCGCGGCCGGCGTCCCACGGGCGGCTCGCATGCGCGGGATCGTCGTTGCGGGTAGAGAGCGCCTTCATAGCAGCGAATCCACCAACACCCATGGGCGTGATGGTAGCTTCCGAACCGCCACAGATCATCATCTCTGCGGCGCCGCGCTCGATAATTTTGAAGGAGTCACCCACGGCATGCGCCGAAGCAGAGCACGCCGTAGCCGTGGCGGAATTCGGCCCTTTCGCACCATAGCGAATGGAAATCTGCCCGGAAGCGAGATTGACAATGGCCGAGGGAATGAAGAAGGGAGAAATTTTGCCCGGGCCGCCGTTCAGCAGCTTGCCGTGCTCGCGCTCGATGATGTCGAATCCGCCGATGCCGGAAGAAACATAAACGCCCACTTCGTCGAGATTCGAATCTTCCGGCTTCCAATTGGCAGACTTCACCGCAAAATCTGCGCTGGCCAGCGCGATCTGGATGAAGCGCGCCATTTTTTTCAGTTCTTTTTTCTCGATCCACCGGAAAGGGTCGAAATTCTTCACTTCGCCGGCGATTTTGCAATCGAAGCCATTGGTGTCGAAATGCGTGATCGGCGCGATGCCGCTGCATCCGGCGACGAGGTTTCTCCAGCTCTCTTCCGTGCCGACGCCCAGCGCGCAGACCAGCCCAACACCGGTGACAACTATGCGGCGTGTCAAAGTTCCAATACTCCCTGTTGAGGTGATTGTTCCGTGGCTTACTTACCTTTGGCGTGCTTGTCGATGTATTCGACCGCGTCTTTCACCGTGGTCATCTTTTCGGCATCTTCGTCGGGCACTTCGATGCCGAAGGCTTCCTCAAACGCCATCACTAATTCTACCTGATCGAGGGAGTCGGCTCCCAGGTCGTCCACAAACGAAGCGGTGGGCGTCACTTCCGCTTCATCCACGCCGAGTTGCTCGACAATAATCTGCTTCACGCGTTCTTCTACGCTAGCCATCCGTGTTCCTCCGCGATATCAAGTCCATCTAAGTGCTATTTTAGCCGCTGATCCCAGGCTGAAGAGCCTGCCCTGCCTGCGCGGAGTACCGCCGCGCGAAAATCGTGTGTTTTGGCCCGTAGATTCCGATTCGCGGCCCCTCGCCGCGGTTACGAACCGATTTGCCTTGAAAATAGGGCCCCGAATAACCCGCCCATTCTAGTCACGGCCCCTTGCAAGGTCAACTTTGGCTTGCCTTCTCTCCCTCGCGAAACTGTTCCGGTCTATGCGCTGCACGCATACTCTATGCCAGATATATGCCGCCGTTGACGTCGAGGACGTGGCCGGTGATATAGCCCGCTTCGTCGCTCGCAAGGAAAACGATGGCGGCCGCGACGTCGCGCGGGCAGCCCATGCGCCCCAGGGGAATGCGCGCCCTCAAGTCCTGTTTCACGTTGTCGGAAAGCACGTCGGTCATAGGCGTTTCGATGAAGCCCGGCGCAACGGCATTCACGGTGATGTTGCGCGACGCCATCTCCATAGCGATCGCTTTCGTCAACCCGATCAGACCGGCTTTAGCAGCGACGTAATTGGCTTGGCCGGCATTGCCCATCTCTGCGACCACCGAAGCGATATTGATAATGCGGCCCGCACGGGCGCGCATCATGGTTGCCAGAGCTTGCTGGACACAGAGATGCGCGCCGGTCAGGTTCGTTCGAATCACCGCATCCCAGTCGTCGGCTTTCATGCGCATGGCCAAGCCGTCGCGCGTAATCGCGGCATTGTTCACCAGGATATCCAGGCGGCCGAATTTCTCGAGGACCGCTTTGAATCCCGTCTTCACCTGCTCCGCGTCGGCCACGTCCATTTTCACCGCGAAGGCTTCGCCGCCTGCCGCGGCAATATCTTTCACCAATGCGGCAAGCTTTTCTTCCTGGCGTGCAGCAACGGTGACTTTTGCGCCTGCTTCGGCGAGAGCCAGCGCAGTGTCGCGCCCAATTCCTTGCGACGCGCCGGTAATCAAGGCCACTTTGTTTTTCAGACTGAACATTCCGCAGAAGTCCTAAGTTATATGCTTTCAGTTGTAAGTAAAGAAACGAGAAAAATGGAAAATAAGCCGGAGACTTCCCTGGAATTCCTCCACCCGAACGCTCGCGGCCTTTATTTCGCAACTATTCCTGCATTTTTCTTTACTGAGAACTTATAACTTACGACTTAGAACTGGCTCATGCCGCGTCGGACCGCGCGGCAGCGATTTTCTCGACGGTGACCGCCAGACTCTTTTCATCCTCAACGTTCAGAGCTCCTGCGGAGCGCTCGATCTGGCGCAGCAACCCGGTGAGCACGTGGCTCGGCCCCACTTCCACGAAAGTGTTCACGCCCTCGTCAATCAACAGGCGCACCGACTCTTCCCAGCGCACGGGCATGGAAACCTGGCGGATGAGCGCCTCGCGCGCTTCCGCGCCCGTCTCTATAGTGTCTGCATCCACGTTGGTCACTAGCGGCACGCGCAAATTCGAAAACTCTGCTCCCCGCAAATCTCTCTCGAACTTCTCCTGCATGGGCGTCATCAGCGCGGAATGAAATGGCGCGGAGACCGGCAAAATCACGGCTCGTTTTGCACCCGCCTGCGAAGCCAGTTCCACCGCGCGCTTCACCGCGCCAGCGTGCCCGGAGATGACCGTTTGGTCCGGCGAATTCAAATTTGCCGGCGCACAAATTTCGCCATCCGCCGCGCGCTTGCAAACATCCGCCACCACGGCATGGGACAAGCCCATAATCGCAGCCATGGCCCCCACACCGGCAGGAACAGCATCCTGCATGTAGTTGCCGCGCTTGCGCACCAATTGCACCGCATCGCCAAACTTCAGCGAACCGGCAGCAACCAGCGCCGAATATTCGCCAAGGCTGTGTCCCGCCACATAATCCGGCTCCAAACCTTTTTCCGCCAGCACACGCGCCACCGCCACGGAACAGGTCAGGATGGCTGGTTGTGTATTGGCGGTGAGTTTGAGCTCTTCTTCGGTGCCTTCGAAACAAATCTTGGAAATCGAAAAGCCCAGCGCCTTGTCCGCTTCGTCAAAAGTGGATTTCGCGACGGCATACTTCTCCGCGAGTTCCTTGCCCATGCCGGGATATTGCGAAGCCTGTCCGGGAAACACAAATGCGACTTTGCCCATGGCCGATTCCTCTCTGCCACCGTCACGCGGGAACCGCAGTGGCGGAGAGCTCCTGTTCGATTCTCTCGTTGATGCGCGCGCGGGCGAGCCCCGCGGCTACACGGATGGCGTTTTTCACGGCGTTGGCATTGGAACGCCCATGGCCGATCACGCAGACGCCGCGCACCCCCAAAAGCGGCGCGCCACCGTACTCCGTGTAATCAATCTTTTTCTTCAAGCCTTTAAACGCCCTCTGGGAAAGCTTAGCGCCGACCTGCGAAAGAATGGAGCTTTTCAACGACTTCCTCAGCAAATCGAAAATCGAAACCGCCAGGCCTTCGCAAATCTTCAAAGCGATGTTACCGACAAAGCCATCGCAGACGATCACGTCCACGCTACCGGAAAAAAGGTCGCCGCCTTCGACGTTGCCCACAAAGTGAACGGGGCTCTTCTTCAGGAGAGTATAGACCTCGCGGGTCAGCACGTTCCCCTTGATTTCTTCCTCGCCGACCGAAAGCAAGCCGACGCGCGGGCGCCGGTTACCGAATGTCGCTCGATAATACACTTCTCCCATGACTGCAAACTGCACCAAGTGCTCGGGCCGCGAATCCACGTTGGCTCCCACGTCGAGCAGCACCGACACCCCGCCCCGGGCGTTGGGAAAAGGCGCGGCCAGAGCCACGCGGTCAACAGACTCGAGCGTTCCGAGCAGAAAGCGCGACACGGTCATGACCGCGCCGGTGTTTCCTGCACTCACCATGCCATCGGCTTTGGCTTCACGGACCAGACGCGCCGCTACGTGAACCGAGCTGTCCCTCTTCCGTCGAAACGCCTGCGCCGGATGATCATTCATGGTGATCACTTCGCTTGCCGGCACAATCTCGATCGGCAGGTTGGGCGTGGCGTGCTTGGCCAGTTCCGGACGCACCACAGGGGCCTGGCCCACGAGCAAAATACGAATGTCGTTGAACTCGCGTGTGGCCAGCACACTGCCTTCCACTTCAGGACGTGGTGCATGGTCCCCGCCCATGGCGTCAACGGCAATCGTGATCATGGGATTTTGCTCGCAGAATCAGCGAAACGAAAAAAAGCCTATGCCGACGCTTGTACCGCTTTGCCCTTATAGTAGCCGCAATGCGGACACGCCTGGTGCGGCAGCTTCATTTCCTGGCAATTCGGACATTTGCCCAGTCCGGGCTTGGCGAGAAAATCATGGGCCCGCCGCGTGCTGGTCCGTCTTTTGGAATGCCTCCGTTTTGGGTTAGGCATAACACTACACCTCGTTCCCGCCGTTCGGCGGATTATATAGGGCTTTCGCCCTGGAAAAACTATTGTTTTTTCAGCCAGTCCTGCTTGAGACGCGCGAGAGAGACCAATCGGGGATCCGTGGCGTGGGTCTCGCAACGGCACTCTTCGTGGTTCAGATTGGCGCCGCAATTCGGGCACAACCCCCGGCAATCGCTCTGGCAAATGGCCTTGATGGGAAGCGCCAGTAGCACCTGCTCTTTCAACACGTCCGCCAAGAAAAGGCCAGCTCCTTCGTAAAAGCCGATATCCGTATCGTCGTCCTTCAGCCGGTCTTCCCGATGCTTGGTGAGGCGGGCATCGTGAGGAAGCGGAGCATAAAACAGGTCAAACGAGCGGCTGACTTCCTCGGTAACCGGTTCAAGGCAGCGCGCGCAGACCAACTCGACCTTCGTGTCGAGGTTACCCTCGACGCGAATCTGCCCTTCCAGCAGCTCCGCAGTGGCAGTCACTTCCAGTGGCTCAATCTGTTTGATTTCGGCCGAATGAAAGTCGATGCTGCCCGGCGCATAGGCCTTATGGATGCGGAGTTTGCGGACAGCTAATTCCTTCACGTCCAGGAACATCTTTTCAGCGCCTCCGGCGCGCCCGCTCATGCTTTACCATTATTCCGGCGGGTTATCGCCAAGTCAAGGAACGCCGCCGCAGCTTCCTGCTTTTGCACCCTTCTGGTCACCATTTGGCTTCAGTACTCAATCGGCGTTGCTGTCAGCCGCCTTTGCCTGGAGGTAGGCGCACTGGGCTGTCAGGGGACATATCTCGCATTTCGGCGTGGAGCGCTTGCAAATCTCCTGGCCATGCTTCTTGAGCAGCAGGTAAGCCCTTTGTCGCGCTTCAAACGTCTTTGGCAATCCGGAATCCAGGACTTCCCTCGCGGCGCGGTAATCGGTGGCGTAATTTCTGCCTGGTTCGCCTGCGAAGAGGCGTGTCGGGACCTCGACGAACGCGGAAGGCACGGCCGCGACAGGTGCCAGCTTGGCAAAGAGCAGAATCTTCTCCGCGCTGGGCTCCCCAATCACAGGAAATCCTTGGAGCAGCTTCTTCGCGGCCTTGAGACCCTTTTCGGGCTGGTCCTTGCCTTCGCGCAGCCGCTTTTCCAGAGCGGCGGTGAGATCTCCGCTAAATTCGTTCTTTACTTCGCGGGCGATTTCCTTCAGTCGATTCGCGCATACTGCGGGCGCGATTACGCTTGGCCCCATCAACTTTGCAAGCTTCGGCTTTGAAGCGGCCAAGAGCTTGTTTGGCTCCGTGCCAATTTCGCTCTTCAACACCTCAAAGCCCTTCGCGCACTTCCCATCGCTTGCAGGATAGCCGCAGTTCAAAAAAACAATCATTTCGTAAGGATCCGTGGGGCCCGCCAGCTTCTGCGGCCCGTAAAGCTCTTCCAAGGTTTCCAGGATTTGGGCCAGTTTGGGAGGCATGACGGCTCATTCTACGCGAATCACGCGAATCAGAGGGCCCTTGTGACGCCAGACTGTCTCAACCTCACGTTGGCAGATAGCGGCCGAATCTCAGCCCTGCAACGAAAGGTTGAGAAAGGCAGGTTCCCTGGTGATGCCGCAAGAAGCGGCCCGGAACTCCATGGCCATCGATGTTTGCTAAGTCGCTTGTAATCAGCAGGTTTCAGGGGTGTAGGGAGGAGGTAACTGGATCGCGTAAGTCTCGATAACCTCGGTGAGGTTGGGCCAACAACCTGCAACATTTTCCCAAAAGGCAATAGTGCGGCTTATGGTGGGCGTGCAGTTCAAGCCACCTCGCACGATTTAAGTCCCGGGGGTATTGCTCGTGTCCGGCGCTCCGTCCTACTCTTCCAGCTTTCGTGCCTGCAAGACCCTCCCGGGGGCCCTTTTCTTAACCGTACTTCTGCTTTGCGGCGCCGCTGGACAGGCACAAGATACCGGCCGCAAAGTGATCAAGCGGATGCCCGTGATTTATCCTCCGATACTAAAAACGAGGGGTATCGGTGGAATGGTTCGTCTCAAGGTTTTCGTCAAGCCAGACGGCACGGTGAGAGATACGGAAGTCCTTGGCGGCAACCCCATTTTAGCGGAGAGCGCACAGAAGTCCGTGATGCAGTGGAAGTTTTCCCCAGCCAGTTCCGAAACGAACCTGGAAGTCTCCGTAGTCTTCGATCCGCACTCGGAGACCTAAGGCCAAACGAGCGGAACACCAACAGGCTTCCAAGGCGACCGACCAAAATCTTCACAGAACTAGTACTCTACAAAGGACCTGCAGAACACCTCGAGTTTTACTATATCTATTTGATTCTGAACATCTTATCTAAGCCAGGAAACTCCTCTCCTTTGGCTCAGTGCGTGCCATTTTCTCCGTCCCAGTCCAAATCGAATAGGAGAGTCTCAATGCCATTCCGTACTGCACTCAGCTTAGCCTCAATCTTTATTGTATGCTTGACCTTAGCCTCCTGGGCAACGCCGATCCCGGACCGGATTGTGCCGGCGCGACGCGTTCCGTATCCCGACACCCGGTCGCAATCGGGGAAAATCGCGTCGATCGGTGACGCGCCCTTCTCACTGGAGGTCATGCAAGGTCAAGAACGAAAGACCATCGAGTTCTTGGTTGACGGCAATACCCAGGTGCAAGGCAAACTGGAAGTCGGTTCCCAGGCCACGGTCGAGTATCGCTTGGCCGATGGTAAGAACAACATTGCGATTCGCGTGGTCGTCGCGCCCGCCACGGGCCTGAAAACCCGGTAAACGGCGAGGGAGAACCGATACGTTCGAACGCGGGAAATAAGAATCCTTAGCTCATCACGGCCCGCATCTCCCAGCCCTCGCGGTCCTTTTCATTTCTTGCGTTAAGGAGCTTGACCTAGGTAAGTAGAATGTATGTAAATGCGAGTAATGCTGCACAAAGGACTTAAGACGACCGGACAGGCGGCCAAGTATATTTCCCGGCATCCCAAGACATTGCAGGCCAGGGATCGGGCGGGCGTACTTCCCGCCCGACGAACGGCGAGTGGGCGGCGCTACTGGTTGCGAGCGGACCTGGACCGCTACTTGGGAAGAACAGCGGTGGAGCGACTGCGACGCACGGTGGGCTATTGCCGCGTGTCATCCCCAGCGCAGCGCCCGGATTTGAAGAAGCAGCGGCGGATCGTGGAAGAGTTTGCCATCGCCAAAGGTATTGCCAACCTGGAGTTTATCGAGGAAATTGGCGGTGGCCTAAACTTCCAGCGGCCCAAGTTTACGGCTCTGGTGGATTCCGTTGTGGCCGACGAACTGGCCATGCTAGTCGTGGCCCACCAGGACCGCTTGGCGCGCTTTGGGTTCGCGCTGCTGCAACATCTGTGCCGCAAGCACGGGTGCGAGTTGCTGGTGCTCAACACCGAGCAGGTTTCCCCCGAGCAAGAAATGGTGCAGGATTTGATGGCCATCACGCATTGTTTTTCGTCCCGCTTGGATGGCTTAGGGAACTACCGCCGGGCCTTGAAAGAGGCGTTAAAAGTGATCCTTGCGCATCGGATTGCATTGGACCCTACGGAAAAGCAAAAAGAATACTTTCGGCAAGCCTGTGGCACGGCGCGCTTGGTATGGAATTGGGCCTTAGCGGAGTGGAACTACCGATACGACTTAGGTGCAAACACCGATGCCCGCGAGATCAAGCGGTACTTCAACTCCTTCAAGTACGAGGCGTTCCCCTGGCTGAAGAACATTCATCGGGACGCTCACGCCCAACCTTTTGCCGCTTCAGGTAAAGCCTGGAAAGCCTATTTTAACGGCGAGGTAGAAGGCCGGCCCCAGTTTAAGAAAAAGGGAAAGCGCCGGGATGGTTTCTATGTCGCCTGTGACAAGTTCTCCAGCAGCGGCAAAACGGTGCGTCTGCCAGTCATCGGCCAAGTGAAACTCCGAGAGCCCCTCCGATTCACCGGCAAGATGCAATCGGCAACGGTGAGCCGGGAGGCGGATGGCTGGTTTATCGCCATTGCGGTGGAGATCCCGCAAAGGGAAGTCCACCCGCCGAGCGGGGAAGCGCTAGGCATCGACCTGGGGCTGACCACCTTCGCCGTGTTATCCAACGGGCAGAAGGTGGAGGCTCGGAAGCCGCTCGGGAAGGGCTTGCAAAGGCTGCGCCGCCTCTCCCGCGCCCATTCCCGCAAGCGGCCAGGTTCTCACAATCGCCAGAAAGCCGCTTTGCGTCTGGCGCGCTGTCACCGGCGCATGGCCCATAGGCGCAGAGATTTCCTTCCCCAGTTCACGACGAGGATCAGCAAAAACCACGCGGAGATCTTTGTCGAGAACTTGCACGTGAAAGGCATGGTGCAGAACCGCCATTGGTCCCGGGCCATCCACGATGTTGGCTGGTCGGAGTTGCGGCGGCAACTGGAGTATAAGTCGCTTTTGAACGGATCGGTATTAACGATGCGTGACCCTTTCTACGCCAGTTCGAAGACCTGCAGCGAGTGCGGCTACGTAAGGGAAGTCCTGCCGCTGAGCGTGCGGGAGTGGACGTGCCCGGCGTGCCAAACCACGCACGACCGCGACGTGAACGCAGCGATCAACCTGAAACAAAATACCGTGGGCCACACGGGAATCAACGCCTGGGGACAGGAAGGCTCTGGCTTGGCTGGCACAGCAAGTGAAACCGGCCTGGTCGAACCAGGAACTTTGCAGTGGGTGAATACTCATTTTCACTCACAAGAAAGATAGCAGCTTGGATGCGCACGACTCTGAAAATTGTCCTGCCCCTGATCGTGAGCGTCGGCAGCGTGTCTTTGCTCTTCGCCGGTTACCAGGTGCGCAACCAGCGGCGCATTTTGCGGAATGACCTCGCGCGCCGCGCGGAAATTCTGGCGGACAGCCTTCAGGAGAGTGTGGAGCGGCTCCTCGATCGGGGCCAGGAAAGGAACCTGCAGCGCCTGGTGGAACGTTACGGCCAGCGCGAACGCATCAAAGGAATTGCGATTTACGATGCTGCCGGTCACACGCTGGCAATTACGCCTGGCCTGGAACCTGCCTTGCCTCTGCACCCCACCGCTGAAACGAATGCCATGCGCGAGAATAGGGCCGTCGGTGAATTCCTCCGGCCTGAGGAGACGTCTACACCGCAGGAAAGCGATGCCGTCCCCGAACATTTGTATGCTTTGCCGCTCCACCGAGACGATAAGGTCGGGGGGGCTCTCGTACTCATCCACGACGCCAGTTACATCGAAAGGCAGGTTGCTCTCACGCTGCGGGATGCCCTTCTGAATGCGCTGGTACAAACGCTCCTGATCAGCGCCCTTGCGCTATTCTTAGTGCGTTGGACGTACACGGAACCACTCACTCGAATAGCAAAATGGGTGCGAACACTGCGCACTGGCCAACCCAATCCACTTCCAGCCATGGTACAAGGCGAGATCATGGAGCAGTTGCATCACGAGGTGACGCACCTAGCCAGAGATCTGCATTCCGCAAGAGCGGCCGCGGAAGTAGAGGCGCGGCTCCGCGATTCCAATGCTTCTCTATGGACGGCGGAAAGACTCCGCGTCAGCTTGCGCGATCGGCTTCAGGACCAACCGCTGTTCGTCGTTTCCAATCGCGAGCCGTACATGCACGTATTCGAGGGATCGGGGAAAACTATCAGGATGATCGTGCCTGCCAGCGGCGTGGTCACGGCTCTCGAGCCGGTACTGCTGGCATGTAATGGCACATGGGTCGCGAATGGCTCCGGCAGTGCCGACCGCGAAACGGTCGACATCTTTGACCGCCTGCGTGTCCCTCCCGATCGCCCGAGCTACACGTTGCGCCGCGTGTGGCTCACGGAAGAAGAAGACAAGGGCTACTACGATGGCTTCTCCAATGAGGGCCTCTGGCCGCTCTGCCACGTCGCGCACACGCGCCCGATCTTTCGCCCAGAAGATTGGTTGCAATACCAGAGAATTAACCAGCGCTTCGCCGACACAGTTTTGCAGGAGATGGCCGACGTGGATTCGCCAATTCTTCTGGCACAGGATTATCACCTGGCTTTAGTTCCGAGGATGGTTAAAGAGGTCCGTCCCGATGCGCGTGTAGCGATCTTCTGGCATATTCCTTGGCCCAACGCGGAAGTTTTCGGAATTTGCCCCTGGCAGCGCGAACTGATCGAAGGACTGCTCGGCGCGGACCTCATGGGCTTCCACATCCAAACGCACTGCAACAATTTCCTGGAAACTGTGGACCGCGCGCTCGAAGCGCTCACCGAATGGGATCGCTTTGCGGTAAGCCGGCAAGGTCACGTCACGCGCGTGCGACCTTATCCCATCAGCGTGGCGTCTCCAGAGAATCCCATCCCGGACGTGGATTCGGCCGACCCGGCCGCGCTGCGCGCGGCGTTGTGCAACGAAATGGGAATTGAGGCCACGCACCTGGGCGTTGGCGTGGACCGCGTCGACTACACCAAAGGAATCCTCGAGCGCCTCCGCGCGCTGGAAAGATTCTTTGAGCTGAGCCCCGCCTATCAACAGCGATTCACGTTCGTGCAAATCGGCGCTCCCAGCCGGACCGACATCGAGCGCTACAAGAATTTCCTCGACGAGGTCACCTCCGAAGCGGAGCGCATCAACGCGCGCTTCCAGACCTCGCGGTGGAAGCCGATTGTGTTTCGCAAGAAACACCACTCGCATGAGGAGATTTCCCGGTTCTACCGGGCCGCTTCCCTTTGTATGGTCACTTCCCTGCACGATGGGATGAACCTCGTAGCCAAGGAGTTTGTGGCTTCCCGCGAGGACGAACGCGGCGTGCTTATCCTGAGCACGTTTGCCGGAGCGGCGCACGAACTGACCGACGCGTTGCTTGTAAATCCTTACGACATTGCGCAGCTCGCGCGAGCCATTCATCGCGCCCTGGAAATGCCGGAACAGGAGCAGGCCGAACGAATGCAGCGCATGCGCCACACGGTGCGGCAGCATAATGTTTACCGCTGGGCCGCTCATCTTCTCTCCGACCTGACCGAGATCCGCATCGAATTGGTGGAACGCGCGGAAGCGTAAGCGCGGGCGGCGAATCGATTTTTCCGATGCACTGGTGCCGCATTTGGCACCGGGGCGTCGGCATAAGCATCTAAAGAGGAAGAGGTTTGTTGAATTGAACGTCGCCGAAACACCCTTCGATTTTGTGACCGCCTCCTACCTCACGCGCATCGGAACTCCATCGGCTGGAACCCTCGCGGAATTGCTGACCGGGCTCGAAAACTGCAGCGACGCGTCCATTTTTCACCACACCTTTCAAACCCTGGGCGTCCATCACTTCCTCACCAAAGGTTTTTCCAACGATTTCGCGCAATGGACGCTGGCCTCCGTGAATCGGAATGACCTTGCCGAGCAGCTCGCGGCCCTCGACATCCGCGATTACACTGCGATTGCCGCCCTGCGAAGCGATCTTTGCCGCATGGTCCGGGATTTCTGCGAAGCTCACCCTCAATTCGCGTCGCAGACGGGTCTCGAACGCTTCTACTTCTGCGAGAGCGTGGAAGTGACCGTGCCGCTCGGCCGCAGCGCCCGGACGCTTGACGAGTTTCGCGAAGGGTTGGAACATCTCAGCCACGCCGGCTTTTATTTCCACTTCATCTCCTCGCGATTGCGTCTCCAGCTCCAGACCAATGACTTCTCTATTTGGCTCTCCAGCAGTTTGGGGCTGCGAACCCTTGCCGACAGCTTCAATCACATCGACGTCTATACGAATACTCTAGATAGTGCGCGCGCCAAGATGCTCCGCCTGATCGACCGGGAAAGGAGAAAAGCATGACGGAAGTTTTGGCGGCGAGCCGCATTCCCCTGGAAAACTACGCGGAGGTCGTCGGTGCAGGAGAAATTGAGGAGCTGCGCGCCCTGGCCAAGCCCTTGCGCGGCCGCAGCATCGAGATGATCAACTCCACTGCCGTGGGAGGCGGCGTCGCGGAAATTCTTAATCGCCTGGTACCTCTTGCCGAAGAACTTGATCTCGGCATTCGCTGGGACGTGATGAAGGGCGCCGAAGAATTCTTCGATGTCACAAAATCGTTCCACAATGCCTTGCATGGCGAGCCTTACTGTCCCAAGCCAAAAGACTTTGAGATTTTTCTTTCCTACAACGAGCGGAACCGCGCGAGCCTTCCGCGCGACGCCGAATTCATGGTCATTCATGACCCGCAACCTGCCGCGCTGATTGAGGGGCGGCCACCCGGGACCAATCACTGGGTTTGGCGCTGTCATATTGATTTGTCGCATCCGAACCCAGCTGTCTGGGACTTCCTGGAGAAATTTGTCACCCGCTACGACGCCGCCATGTTCTCTTCCCCGGAGTTTTCCCGTCAGCTCTCCATCCCGCAATATCTCTTCTATCCGGCCATCGATCCACTTTCCGAAAAAAACTGTCCGCTAGATTCAGAATTTATCCAGCAAGTTCTCCAGCGCTACCAGATTGATCCCCAGCGCGCGATTCTGACGCAGATTTCCCGGTTCGACCGCTTGAAGGACCCCGTCGGCGTGATTCGCGCGTATCGCATCGTGAAGCGCTACTTCGACTGCCAGTTGGTCCTTGCGGGCGGCAGTGCGTCGGACGATCCGGAAGGCGCGCTCGTCCTTAAAGACGTTCTGCGCGCCGCCGAGCACGATCCCGACATCAAGATCCTCGAACTCCCCGCTTGGGCGCCCTTGGAAGTGAACGCGCTGCAGCGAGCTTCCACGATTGTGGTGCAAAAAAGCTTGCGTGAAGGTTTCGGTCTGACCGTTTCGGAAGCGCTCTGGAAGAAGAAACCCGTGGTGGCTTCCGCGGTTGGCGGCATTCCCACGCAAATTATCCATAAGCACACCGGCCTTCTCGCGCACTCTGTGGAAGGCACCGCCTATCAAATCCGTTTCTTGCTTTCCCATCCGGAAATCGCCGCAAAGCTTGGAGAGCATGGCCACGAGCACGTGAAAGAAAACTTCCTCATCACGCAAAAACTAAAACGCTACCTAGCTCTTTTCCTAGTGCTCGATCGACGATGAATCTCTGCCCTTCTGCAAGCGGCGGGCTCCAGGCTTTGGTTGTCGACAAAGGGTCTGGCCCCACCCCCTCCTCCCACTTTTCCGTAAGTGTTCTATCGAAATGCGGTGGAGCATAGCGCGCAAGCGGAGTATATGATTCAACTAAGGCTGGAAGGTTCGAGGCGGGGTTGCCGCACCGTAGCCACGAGCACGTGAAAGAAAGCTTTTTCAGCAGCCAAAAATTAAAACGTTATCTTTTCTTGCTGCTGGATTGGCGCCAGTAAATCCTCGAAAACCGGCATCGGACGAGACAATGGGCTGGGCAACTCTGCTCGGCGAATGCTCATCTAATTTCGAAAGCAGAAGCCTTGCCCAGCCACAGGCCAATCCTGCTTTTTTTCAATCCCAACTGCAGTGTCCAAGGAGATCGTGTATGAAGCGTCTTGCTCTGCACTTGTTCTTTGCATTCTTGGCGGGGTCAGGTTGGCTGGTGCCGTTGGCTAAGGCCCAGGATCACTATCAGGCTGGCGCCTACGGCGATTACTTCCGAATCGACCAAACGGGCACGAACATGGCAGGACTGGGCGGGCGCGTGGGTTATAAAGTCTTCCCTTATGTAATGTTCGAAGGAGAAATGAGCTACGACTTCGATCAGGGATTCGTTGAGCGTTGCCTGAGTACGGGTTGCACCGTGACCGTGGCAAACAGCAACCTCAAAGTCCTGCACGGGCTTGCTGGCCCCAAAATCATAGGAGGCCATCACGCGATTCGTCCGTTCCTCACGCTCAAGGGAGGTTTCATCAATTTCCAGTTGAATTCCAAGCCCGCCAGCTTCGGCCAGTTTACGACTTCGGTGCAAAATCTTCGCTCCAACAACGTCAGCGCCGTTTTGTATCCTGCTCTGGGCGCCGAAGGGCACCTCGGCCCGATTGGCCTGCGCTTGGAAGCTGGTGACGAAATGTATTTTGCCGGCACCACGCATCATAACGTGCGCTTGGCGTTTGGCCCATTCCTGCGTTTTTAGGGAGAGCGACCAAGACTTCCGAAAGGTTTGTGCGGATCAAGGGGAGTTCCGATGGAACGGACTCCCCTCTATTTTTTCGGATTTACCTCAATTCCGACTTGGAAAAGCAGCTCCCTCCACCTCAGGCCGCCGAAGAACGGGACCTGAGGGTCCCTTCGACTTCGCTGGAGGGCAGGCGGAGGACAAGGGCTGGGTGTTTTGCGTTAGCTCAAAATCCAACCTCGGCGAAGTTGGATTTCCACGTCTCCCGGCCAACTTTTGCGGGCTAATTTCGGAATTCCGGATTAATTTCGACGCAAGATCAAGCAGCCGGCAATCATGTCGTGCAGCGCCTGTTTTTGCACCGTGAAACCCGCCATGATGTGACCAAAGGGGTAAATCATGATCGATACCATCTTCGCAAAGTGTCTTCCGGTGGCGCGCCAGAAGCTCACACGATGTCCTGCCATATCGGTTACGACCAGGTCCAGAGCCTTTTTGCCTACCGTCGCCTGCCACTCGGAGCTTTCCATCAGCGCGTGATAGAGCCACGTCACAGCCAGGCTCACCGTAGCAAGCAAAAAGATCGCCGCAAGGATTACCCAGACTCCGGCATCGTTTAAATCTTCCTCCGGATGGACCTGGCTCAAGAGAGTGCCGAGGCCAGTGAGAAAGATCAAAGGAATTGCCACAACAAAAATGCCCAGCGTGATCACCGCGCCATCGATCAGATAAGCGAGAAAGCGCAGCCAGAATCCGCCGTATTCCACGCGAGGGGCGGCAGCAATCGCTTGCGAACTCCTTGGAAGTGCGGGTGAGGCCGCGGCTGAGAATGCTTGTCCGCAAGCCGAACAGAACATCGCGCCATCCGCCATCTGGGCACCGCACTTGGAACAGTACACGGGCGCTCCTTGCTTTCCGCTTTCCCCGGGCTCAGGCCATTGGTGCGGCTAATGCTACTTGCAGGCTCTGTCGTCGGTCAATGGAACTAGTCGCCGCCTCGCCGTTACTTCATCCGCCGAAATGCTCGCGATGCTGGCGCAAGAGAAATTGATCGGTCATGCCAGCGATGTAATCGCAAACGATGACATGGCGCGGTTCGGTCTGCGCAAATTCTTCGTAAGAATCAGGCATGGAGCCCGGCCTCGCCAAGTAGTAAGCAAAAAGTTCATCCAGGCATTTCACCGAGCGGTCGCGGTCGTCGGTGATGGCCGGATGATTGTAAATGTGGGCAAACAAGAATCTCTTCAGCGCCGCATTGTGTGCTGCAGCCTCCTCGCTGAATCCCGCGAGCCGTTTTGGAGTCTTGCGAATATCTTCGACCGAAGAGACGCCAGATGCCGACACGCGCTGTTGCGTGGACACGATAAGATCGGTGGCCAGCAAATCCAGAACGTGCTTCAAAGCCTCGTTGAATTTCAGTTTCTCTCGAGCTCCAGGATGCGCGGCGTCCACCTGCGCGTACGCCCCGCCAAAGAATGGAGCTTCGCGGCACAAAACGCCTAGATCCAAAAGTCCTGCTTCGAGGGCGTCGTCCATGTCGGCGGTGTTATAGGCGATTTCATCCACGCAGTCGATGAGCTGGGCCTCGAGCGGCGGACGCAAATCCAGAAGATATTCGCGAAGCTCGGGAAATTCCTTTTCAGAGTAATCCCGCGAATGCTTGATGATGCCTTCGCGCACCTCAAACGTGAGATTGAGGCCGGAAAAATCCAGATAGCGCTGTTCGAAATGTTCGACGATGCGAAGGGCGTGCAAATTGTGATTGAAGTGGTCGCCATGCGCGCGCATCAATTCGTCCAGCTTGCCTTCGCCGGCGTGCCCGAAGGGGGGATGGCCAATGTCGTGAACCAGCGCGAGCGCTTCCGCCAGTTCCGTGTTCAGTCCCAATGCCCCGGCCACGGTGCGAGCAATTTGCGCCACTTCCAGCGTATGGGTCAGGCGATTCCGGAAATGGTCCGAATAGCGGGTGGTGAAAACTTGGGTCTTGGCCTCGAGGCGGCGAAAAGCGCGGGAATGAATGATCCGGTCGCGGTCCCGTGCATAGTCGCTGCGGTAAGGATGAGCCGGCTCGGGAACACGCCGCCCGCGAGTATCTTTCACGCACATGGCCCACGGGGCCGGAGTGGCAAGGGCTAGGATGGTCCGCTCCATCTCGTTCCGGAAGCTGCGCGGGAATCACCTCGCCGCGCGGTCAGGACTTGGGCGCGATTGAATCCAGGCCGCGGTCGGCCTGATCGGCGATGCTCGAGTCCGGGAACTCTTTCTTAATTTGCTGATAGATGCTCGTGGCCTCTTTAGGATTGGAATTGCGGAGGGCCCCCGCAAGTTCCAGCAGCACAAGGGGACGCGGGACAAGAATGCTGGGCTTGTCCGCCAGAACCCGCAGCAGTTTGACGGCTTCGTCGGTCTTGCCGGTGCGCGCGTAAATGACGGCCATCTGGTATTGCGCCATGGCCGCCAGTTCCTTGTCACTGCTGCCGCTGATTTTCTTCAGCTGTTCGAGAGCCTGGTTTTGCCGATCCAGGTCTTCCAGGCAAAGCGCGGCGTAGTAACGCGCGAGCTTGCCGGGATTCGTGGAAGGATACGTACCGGCGAGTTTCTTGAATTTGTCGAAAGCATCCTGCGCGCGCGCTCTTTCATCCGAATACGTGGGCTCGCTGGGATCGGAGGGATTAGGCGCCCCAATGCGGCCCTGGTAGGCCTTCATGGCCGCGTCGAACCCGGCGGAAGCCTGGGCGGTTTGGTGATCGATGTACAAGTGCCATCCGCCGTATCCGATGGCGATGGCAAGCACGACGGCAACCGCTATGCCGGCAAACTGGCCGTGCGATAGGACCGCTTCCGCGCCGTGCTCGATGGTTTCCTTGATCTTGTCCTGTTTTAGTTCTTTGCGCGAAATATGCTCTGGCACACACGCTCTCCTGAATGGTTTTGAACATGCCATCGTAACACAAGACGCCAACTCCAGACTGATTCCCGCGACTGGCTCGCCGCACGTGGATTTACTTTTCCGGCAGCAAAGCGGAGGGCGATCTTCACAGCCATTCGAACGGTGCTAAGTTGAAACCATGAAGACGGCCTGTATTCATTGCGGCGCTGAGCATCTACTCAAAGATGCGGAGTTTGGCGGGCATTCGAAAGTGCAGTTCAAGTGCTCGAAATGCGGGAAGACCACAATTGTTGAGATCAAGCGGCGCACGGACGCCACCGTAGTGATGACCCCGCTTCCCTCCTTCGCGCGGGCCGATGCCACCAGCTCAAATCTGAATCTGCCTCCGCCCGACCCTGGGTTGAAGCTCCCCGTCAACAAGAAGATTGTTCTCAGCATTCTTTCCGGACCATCGAAGGGGCAGACTCACACGCTTACGAAACCGCGCGTGGTCCTGGGACGCAAGGGAGCAGATCTTGCTTTGAACGACCCGGAAATCTCCCGCCACCACTGCTTGCTGGAAGTGCGCGACACGTACATCAATCTCAAGGACATGGATTCCACCAACGGAACATTTTACGAACAGGAACGCGTGCGCGCGGCGATGCTGGGGGACGGCGGGGAATTTCGGATCGGCAATAGTTTGATTCGCGTTAGCTTCCAGGCAAAATAGATACAATCCAAATGCAACTTAAAGGCGGTCTGTCCTATGGGCCGCCGAGGAGGTGCAACCGATGGCTTTTCGAGTGCTGCGGGGAGAAATCGTGCCACAGCCGGCAGGAAAATTATGATTCGTGTTGGTGTTCTCGGATATGGATACTGGGGGCCGAACATCGTCCGGAATTTTCATGCCCACGAACAGTCCGAGGTCGTGCTGGTCTGCGACAAGAGTTTGAAAGCGGGAGAGCGGCTGCGAAAAGCTTATCCCGGCATTCCTTTCACGGCCGACGAGAATGAAATTCTTCATTCAACGAAGATCGATGCCGTATGCGTGATTACTCCGGTAGCTTCGCATTATTCGCTGGCCAAACGAGCCCTGGAAAATGGCAAGCACATTTTTGTCGAAAAGCCGTTTACATGCAACTCCGCTCAGGCAGAAGAGTTGGTTGAACTGGCCGATCGAAAAAATCTGAAGATTATGGTGGACCACACTTTTCTGTTTACCGGAGCGGTGAAGAAAATCCGCCAGTTGGTGGATGAAGGCGCGCTGGGAAGGCTGTTCTATTACGATTCGCTGCGGGTGAACCTGGGGCTCTTCCAGCATGACGTCAGCGTGCTTTGGGACCTTGCGCCGCACGATCTTTCCATCATGGACTACATCATCCGCGAAAAGCCGGAAGGCGTCGTTGCTGCCGCGGAAAAGCACTTGAATGAAGTGGAAGACATTGCATTTGTTTCGGTTTACTTTCCCGACCGCATTATTGCGCACATCAACGTGAACTGGCTTTCCCCCGTGAAGGTGCGAACGACGCTGATTGGCTGCGAAAAAAAGATGCTGGTGTGGAATGACTTGGACACCAACGAAAAAATCAAAGTGTACGATAAAGGCGTGAGCATTTCGGATGGCAAAGGTCTGCATCAACTGTTGGTGAGCTACCGCTCAGGGGACATGTGGTCGCCACAGATCGAGCAGACTGAGGCGCTGACCGAAGAAACCGCCTACTTCCTGGAATGCATCCTGGAGAACAAGACGCCTTTTAACGACGGCATCAATGGCTTGAGGATTGTGCGCATCCTCGAAGCGGCTGACAAATCCATTCGAAATCGGGGCGTGGCGGTGAACCTGTGAGTGAATTCCAATGCATTGCGCCGGACGTCAAGCTGGGCAAGGGCGTGAAACTTTCGAAGTTCCTCAATCTTTACGGCTGCGAAATCGGAGATGAAACCAAAATCGGCGCCTTCGTGGAGATCCAGAAGAACGCGCGCGTGGGACGGCGCTGCAAGATCTCGAGCCACACGTTTATTTGTGAAGGCGTTCAGATTGAGGAAAATGTTTTTATAGGTCACGGCGTGACGTTCACCAACGATCTCTATCCGCGCGCGGCCACGGCAGACGGCGAACTGCAGACCGAAGCCGACTGGGAGGTGGAAAAGACCGTGGTGAAGAAGGGCGCTTCCATCGGGTCGGGCACAACCATCCTGAGCAATGTGACCATCGGCGAAAACTCCATCGTGGGCGCCGGGAGCGTGGTGACCCGAGATGTTCCTGCGAACGTGATCGTTGCAGGGAATCCGGCGCGCGTCCTTCGTGCTCTCAGCGAAGGAAAGCGCGTGCGGACGTGATGCGTGGACCTGAATGATTGAACTTCGCCTAAAACCGAGCCACCTTAGAGGGAAGAAAGCAGCCGCAAAGCCTGCCTGCGCCAGGCGCGCTTTCGCCTAGCAAGTGAGATTCTAGCGCCGAATTTCTTGTTTATGGGAGCTTAATGACGCGTTTCTCCGTTTGCACAATCACCCTCAATGAAGAGCAGAACTTGCCGCGCGCCCTCACTTCGGTTCAAGGCGTTGCCGACGAAATTGTCGTGGTGGATTGCGGCAGCAGAGACCGGACGCAAGAGATCGCGCGAGAGCATGGCGCGGCAGTTTTTGAGCGAGCCTGGACCAGCTATGAAGAGCAGTGGAACTTTGCGGCCTCTTGCGCGGCGAACGAATGGATCTTTGTCCTGGCGGCGGACGAAGAGTGGAGTCCGGAACTGCGCGCGGCTCTTCTCGAATGGAAGCAACAGGAACCGAAATTTCCCGTTTACGAAATGGCTAGGAAGGCCCGGTATTTAGGCGCGTGGATCGAGCATTGCGGATGGTACCCCGACTATCAGCGGCGGCTTTACCGGCGCGGTCGGGCACGATTTTCGGGAATCATCCATGAAGTTCTGCGGTTCGAGGGACGACCCGGGCGGCTGGGCGGAGATTTGTTCCATTACACGATGAACTCGTTCGCCGAGCATGAGAAAAAAGTCGCGCGCTATACCACGCTGGCCGCCAGGCAAATGTACGAGGCAGGAAAACGGAACTGGCGGGCTGCTATGTGGCTGGCAACGCTTTGGACATGCTTTAGCGTTTTTGTTTTGCGCGGGGGCTTTTTGGACGGCTATCGCGGCTGGCTCATTTCGCGGATGGCGGCCCGGAGCGTGTGGCTGAAATTCAAGAAACTGGGAAAACTCATCGCCGCGGAGAGACACCGTTCTGCCGTGAAAACTTCATGAAAGTGCTCTACGTGGATTTGGAACGGGAGTGGCGCGGCGGCCAGAGCCAAGCGCTACTGACGCTGCGCGGACTGCGCGAGCGCGCCGTGCAAGCGGAGCTCGTGGCCGCGCGAAGTTCCCCGTTAACGATTCGCAGTCGGGAAGCTGGCATTACGGTTCACGAGGTGCCGCGGTTGGGACTACGGGCCTTAGCCGCCGCAGTCATTCATAGGTTATTTGAACGCGACAGCTTGGACCTTGTGCATCTCAACGAGCCTCATGCGTTGACCGCCGCGTGGCTGGCCGGAGCGTGCAAGAGGCCGCCACTTCTTTTGTCGCGCCGGATCGGCTTTCCGTTAACAAAAGGTTGGGTCTCTCGCGCGCGCTACGCGGCGGTCGAACGCTTTGTCGCCAACAGCCAAAATGTCGCGCAAAGTCTGATGGATGGTGGAATCGCCGCCGAGAGAGTCTCCGTCGTGAATGAAGGGGTGGAAATTCCGCTCCTGCCTTCTCTCGAACGACGAACCAGTGCGAGAAGCCATTGGGGCGTAAAGGATGAAGAGTTTTTGTTTGGCTGCGTCAGCGTTTTTGTTCCCGAAAAAGGACAACGGCATTTAATCGAGGCACTCGCGGAAGTGAGAAAGTCGCATCCCGAAGCGCGGCTCTTGCTGGCCGGCAATGGTGCATGTCGCGGCGACCTGGAGGCGCTCGCAAAACGACTAGGACAATCGGAAGCCGTGCTTTTCCCCGGATTCGTGAACGATGTGACCAAAGTGTATGATGCGCTCGATGCCTTCGCTTTTCCCTCCGAATTCGAGGGTCTTGGGACGGCGCTGCAGGCGGCAATGGGCGCGGGGCTGCCATCCATCTCCACGAGCCGCGGGGCATTAGCGGAAGTCGTGGATCCCGAGCAAACGGCGTTGGTAGTTGAGCCAAACGGAAAAGAGTTTGCCGCTGCCATGCTACGCGTGATGACCGACGCGGAGCTTCGCAAAAGGCTGGGAGCATCCGGCCGACGCGAAGTGCAGGAGCACTTTTCCGCCGCACGCATGGTCGACTGCACCATCCGAATCTACGAAGAAGTGCTCAAAAGCCGGCGCACCTCATGACTTCTGTGAAGCCACGCTCAAAAATACTGAAGCGCCTGGTGGTTCGTTTCCGATCCGCCAAGCGCTTCAACTTCTTACAGCCTTTGCGCTAGTAATCTGACTTCTCTTTGTTCCAGGCGTTCGCCTCCGATCCGCTCGCCGCAAATGCGTCAAGCTATTTGGGAGATTAAACTACCCATCGCCCTTTCGGGTTGAGGAACTCCACGCCAATGGCAAAGCCGTCGCCTTGCAACGATTGGCAGTAGGCTACTCGTGCCGAGGAGCGAAACTCTCCGGTGCGCGAGGCGAACTTCAACGGTTCGTCCTGTTCCCAGCGCCGCGCGCTGATTACCCGCGCGCCCCGCGCGCTCACGTTTTCCGTAAAAGTCGATTCCAAGCCGGGCGCCTCGCGATGACCGTCGATCAACACGGGTATTTCCATCAAAATGCGCTTCTCCGCCCGGTGAAAAACGAATTTGGTCTTGAGCGGCATTTCGAAGGGTCATCCTCACAGACACGCGGCAATGTGCGCGAGATTCTGCACGCTGCTCCGGCCCCCGTGCTTCATGATGTACAGGGCGCGGTCGGCGGAGCCGAGAAGCTTTTCCGGCGTGTCGCCGTCTTCGGGAAAAGCGGCAACGCCGGCACTAACGGATAGCGTTGGCGCTTCGGTCTCGGAGGCAAGACGTTCGCGAATGCGCGTCACCACTCGCGTAGCAATATCTTTACCCCCTTCCGGCAGCACCAGCGCGAATTCATCGCCGCCGTAACGCGCCGGCGTATCAATCGCGCGTGAGTGATTGCGCAGAACTCTTCCAATGCGCACCAGCGCGTGGCTACCAGTCAGATGGCCGTACTGATCGTTGATGAGCTTCAGCCCGTCCATGTCCAGGAGAACGACGCTGAACGGGCGCTGCGTCCGACGCGAACGGTCCAGTTCCGCTTCCATCACGCTGATCAGGCGGCGATAATTCGCAAGCCCGGTGAGCGGATCGCTGACCGCCATGGTCCGCACTTGTTCGAACAGGCGAGCCTGGTCCAGCAGTGCGCCGGAGAGCATCACCACATAGCTGAAGGTCTTGCTGAGCTCGGCAAGGAAAAACGGTCCATCGAAAAGCTGTCGCGAAAACGCAGCGGAGACGTGGCAGATGGCGTTCAACGAAGCCACGATCAGCAGCGCATAATCGAACAGGTTCGCGCTGGTTTTCTTATCCTTTTCATTCTTGATGCGCTGGCGGAAACACACCGCCGCGACCAGGTAGAGAGCGGCAGGGAGCAAGTCCCACGGGCGCGAAAAAATATTTTTCGCATTCGCAGCCGGCGCCGCCGGGGCGGCCAGAAACGCAGCGCTTGTCCCATACGCCGCCAGAGCTACCACGAGCAGAACCGCGGCGGTCTCTTTGCTTGGTTTGCGCGCCGTGGGCATGTAGCGTTCCACGGCCAGCGCGGCCAGCAACAAAACGGCAAGCAGCGTTCGGCTGACCATCCATCCTAGCGGAACTTTCGAAAGGACCAGCGTCCCGGTGTTGAGCGCGTCATTGAATCCAAAGTAGCCGATGGTCTCAATGATTCCCGAGAGCGCAAAGCCGAAGGAGAGGATCAGCGCGGTCCGGTCGTGAGTGCCGCGAAAGCGCACCAGGGCGTTCGCCGCGTAGCAGTAGCAAAGCAGTGTCCCCCCCACTTCGAGGTACAGATAAGCTTGGGGCGAAGCTGCGGCCAGGGTTTGCCTTGTGTAGAAGATCCCTGCCAATAGAAGGAGTACCAGGGTCAGGCCAGTGGCGAACAAGAGGCGCCAGCGAAGACTGCGCGCGAAAAGCGCTTGGCGGCTGCTTCCGAGAAACCCGCTAATACTGGCCCAACTTCCCACAAAATCCCCCAAACTACCGAAGAAAAACGGCCAACTGGCAGAGAAAGCAAGTTTGTGGCCTTTCCCGGAACTCAAAATGCCCCTGCCAACTAACTGAAAATAAATGGATTACGGAATAATAGAAAGAGGAGGCGGAGGCGCTTGCCAGGAGGCGAGACAGTACGAAGAGCAACCAGTTTCCAAGTTGGCACGCTATCCCCTTGTGTTTCGTTAGAGTTACCGGGCAAAAGGCCAGTATCAGTGAGACGGTACAGGGCGTCGCAACTTGAGACAGTCTCACGCCTAGAAACCAGCGAGCCGCGCTCTAGCTGGTGCCGCTGTCTTAGATCGTGAAACTAGGGAGGCGACAGGTCAAAGTGGTTTGCGCGGCAAAGTAGGGAGGCCATTTAAGACTTAGGAACCATTCATGGTCATCGGGCCTGTCTAGCGCATTCACGGTCCATTAGCTCGCTGGTTTGGTCTGAGGCGGAGGCAGGTCCCGTGCTTGAACTTGATCCTGAAAGCCGATTTTTTTGTGCGTGCCGTCGCAGAAGGGTTTGTTCGAAGAGTGGCCGCAGCGGCACAGCGACACGGCGGTCTGCCCTGCCAGCCCAAAGGCTTTTCCCTCCGGATCCAGGATTTCAAAATCGCCTTCGACGCGAATGGATCCATTGTTTCTGATGGTGATCCTGGTTGCGGCCATTTCTTTTCTCCTCAGGGAAGGAAGTATGCCTTTAGCGGCGCTTCCTCACAATCAGCAAAATCGCGGCATGAACCTTTGTTCCTCTCATGGGTTCAAGAGTCTCGCGGACCTAGCCAGGATTCCTCGTCCTCTCCGGCTTCTCGGAATGACAGATGCCCCTTTGGTGTCCCATGGACTTCCCAGAGAATCGCACGCAGGATTTCAGAAACGCCATCAACCTAATATTTGGGAACGGAGGGGTCGACTTCATCCGACCAGGCGAGGATGCCGCCCTTCAGGTTGAGAACTTTGCGGAAGCCCGCCTTGCGCAAGAAATCCACAGCCTCGGCAGAACGCTTGCCGCTGCGGCAATGGGCGACAATTTCGCGCGAGGAATCCAGTTCGTGCACGCGGCGAGGCAATTCCCCGAGCGGAATCAAGTGGCCTTTGAGATTGCAGATCTGAAATTCGTGCGGCTCGCGCACGTCGAGAATGAAAAGATCATCGCCGCGATCGAGCCTGGATTTCAGTTCGCGCGGAGTGATTTCCGGCACCTGCACATTGGGCGCGGGAGCTTCTTCGCCGCGCACGCCACAGAATTCGTAGTAGTCCATGAGCTTGTGAATCGTGCGATTCGAACCGCACATGGGGCATTTGGGATTTTTGCGCAGCTTGAGTTCGCGGAAGCGCATTCCCAGAGCGTCAAACAAAAGCAAGCGGCCGATAAGACTGTCGCCGCTGCCAAGGATTAATTTGATCGTTTCCATGGCCTGGATGGAGCCGACAATACCCGGCAGAACGCCAAGCACTCCCCCTTCGGCGCAAGAAGGCACCAGTCCGGGCGGAGGCGGTTCGGGATACAGGCAACGGTAGCACGGACCATCCGGCATGCCGAACACCGTAACTTGCCCTTCGAAACGGAAAATCGAGCCGTACACATTGGGCTTGCCGAGAAGAATGCAGGCGTCGTTCACAAGATAGCGGGTTGGGAAATTATCTGTGCCATCGACGATGATATCGTAATCCTTGAACAGCTCGAGGGCGTTCGTGCTGGTCAATTGCGCTTCGATAGCGTCGATCTGAATGTCGGGATTGAGATTCGCAAGCCGCGCGCGGGCGGCCTGGCTCTTGGGCTTGCCAACATCGCTAGTGCCAAAAGTCACCTGGCGCTGAAGATTCGTGAAATCCACCACGTCAAAATCGACAAGGCCCAGTTTCCCGACACCTGCAGCAGCAAGATACAAACCGAGCGGCGCGCCCAGACCGCCTGTGCCGATGAGCAAAACCTTGGCATTTTTCAGCTTGAGCTGCCCCTCCATGCCAACCTCGGGCATGATGAGATGGCGGCTGTAGCGCAGAATCTCTTCTTTCGAAAGCCCCACCACTTTTCTGCCGGGCTGAGTTTCTGTCGTTGTTGCCATTGCGATTCTCTATCCTTTTTCCTCGAATCCAGTTTACTGCGGGGGGAAAGAAAACGAAGAGAGATTTTTCGCTTCGCTCGAAATGACGGAATTAAGATCGGCAGCCGCCGGCAATGGACGGAATGATGCTGATGGTATCGCCGTCTTTGGTCGCCGTGTTCTCTTTCGCGAGATAGCGAATATCTTCATCATTCACGTACACATTGACAAAGCTGCGCAGCCTGCCGTCCTCGGTAAAAAGGTGCTTACGCAGGTCGGCATACTGGGTCGTGAGACGGCTGAGCGCCTCGCCGACCGTTCCGGCATCGAACTCCGCGGAATCACGCTTCCCGGCATACGGGCGAAGCGGCGTTGGAATCATAACTTTCACGGGCATTGGTTTCTCAATCCTCCTGCTCTTCAATCTAAGAGCTCATTGCAAGAACTTTGAAAGCGTGTCAATTCCGAAGAACTTCCTTTTCCTCGGGAATTCCGGAAAAGCAGATCCCGCGCTTCGCTCGGGATGACACCGAAAAGCTAAACCGCAGCGCTATGACGAATCTCGATTCCCTCGGGCGAGAAAGCGTGCCGATCATCGTTCAGGCGCCAAGAGGTCATATCTTGCTGCGCGCCATGGTGCACGCTGACGATAATGTAGCTGTACCACGGCCAGGCATGGTCCTGATCAAACTGGCTCGGCCGCGCAGGATGATCCGGGTGCGAATGGTACCAGCCGATGACTTCCAGGCCCTGCTGCTGCGCAGCCCGATCCGCGTCCAAAACGTCTTCCGCGGTCACGGTAAAGCGGTTGCGCGGCGATTCGCGATGGCGATTCACTAACGGGAACAGCGCCAACACTTCGCGCGTAGCATTTGAGTGCGTGCCGTCCGAATCGCGACCCAGGAGCGCGCCGCAGCACTCGTGGGGATAGGTTTCCACGCCGTGCGCGCGGATTCTCTCGGCCAAATGCCCACTGATCCAGAGTGTGGTTCCGTTCGCCATGCGTATTCTTGGTTTACTCCTCGTCCCAGAAGCGTTCGTTCAGGTACTTGGACGCAGAATCCGGAAAAACGGTGACCATCACGGCCTTTTGCTGCTTGGGGATCCGCGCGGCAACCTGAAAGCACCCGAGCAGCGCCGCCGCCGAACTGGGGCTGATGAGCAAGCCTTCTTCGCGCGCCAAGCGCTTTACAAGCCGGTACGCTTCTTCCGTGGACACCGACAGGTTTTCATCCGCAAGCGTGTCGTCGTAAATCGCGGGGCGAATGGCTGTCTCCATGTGCTTCCAGCCTTCCAGGCCGTGGAAGGAAGCGTCCGGTTGCAGACTCACGCAGCGAACCTCCGGATTCAATTCTTTGAGGCGCTTCGTCGTTCCTACAAAAGTCCCGCTGGTGCCGAGCCCCGCTACGAAATGCGTTATGCAGCCGGAAGTCTGCGCCCAGATTTCGTTCGCGGTGGTGCGGTAGTGCGCCTGCCAGTTTGCCGGATTGCTGTACTGATCGGCATAAAAGTATTTTTCGGGCTCCGCGGCCACGATTTCATGGACTTTGTGAATCGCGCCGTCAGTGCCTTCATCGCCCGGAGTGATCACCAATTCCGCGCCATAGGCCGCCAAAATGCGCTTGCGCTCGTGGGAAGCGCTGTCCGGCAGGCAAAGCTTGACGGGATAGCCTGTTGCCGCACCGATCATGGCGTAAGCGATTCCGGTGTTGCCGCTGGTCGCGTCAATGATGGTCCTGCCGGGCTTCAGAGCACCGCTGGCGAGCCCTGCCCGGATCATGCCGAGTGCAGGGCGGTCCTTCACAGACCCGCCGGGATTGAACCACTCCGCCTTGGCGTAAAACGCAACGTTCGAGAAGTCCCTCGTGACGTGCTCCAGCCGGAGCAAGGGGGTGTTCCCAATACGATCCAGCAAGGCTTCTCCCAGGCGGCTCGGCTGAGTCGTTGATTCGCGGCCCTTTGTTTCAGGCGAAGATGCAGCAATTTGACCGTTGATAGCCATGCCTCAAGCTCTCCCTGCGGCCCAGACGCCTACGAGATAGAAGTGCCGCAGTCCTTCGTGCCGTCGCAGAGAGATATACGACCATTTTACTCCGAATTGGATGCGTGCGCCTAGCGTAGTGGTATAGGACTGTATAGGACGATTTTAGCCGGGGGTTGCGGCCCCATGATGCCCCTTGATGGGGGACTAACCTGACTAACCTTGCCGCCCTTTACAGAACTGGGCGCAGTCGCTACTCTGAAGAAGCCATGTGGAATGTCGAAGAACGCTCCTCACCAAGGGCCATCGAAGGTTTAGCGGCCCTAGGATTTTCTGTTGGCAGCACGCGCGGAGTGGTGCGCGTGGAGAAGTACGGCTGCGGAGCGGAATTTCGCAAGGGCCCCGACGAGCGCTATCAAATGACCATCGCGCCCAGGATTATGCTGAAGGGCAAGTTCACGAAGTTGTGGGACGCGGGCTATCAGAAGTTTCTGCTGACCGACGAAGGGTTGAAGATTCCCGCGCTGGCCTCGCACCTGCAAAACCTGCGCAAGTTCAACGAAGAGCTGCGCACGGCGCTGAGCGTGCCGACTTTTTACAACGAAGCGCTCGGTTCGGTGAGCCAAGTGAGCGTTTACGATCGCGTACGCGGCCGCAAGGGCGACGTGCCGGACGAAACGGTTGGCGCGCATAGTGCTGACGCTGGGCATTAGCGTCGAAATTTGAAATTCGAAAATGGAAAATAAAAATCGGTCCTAGCTGCTAGCGGTTGAGGGTTTCGAGTACTTCAAATAAAAGACTTTCCCATCGAAGACGCTTCCTGCAATTGCCGACGAAACTGCACAAGATCGACGCGATGCTTTGCGGTCTTGTGTTGGCCGATGAAAATCACCGGGATGTCCCAGTCATAGCGCTCTTTAAGAACCTCGTCTTCGTCGATGTTGACTTCGCGCAGGATCGCGCCGAACTCGCGCAGCAGCGGCCCGATAGCGGCTTTTGCTTCTTCGCAAAGGTGGCATCCGGGACGCGAGTACAGGGTCACGTCGCGCGGGCCGCAGGCCGCGAGCCGCGCATCTTCGGGCGAGTTGCTCGCGATCATATTTCGCGGTTAGGGCTGAGGATTCGAATACTTCATGAACAGGCCGGAATTGGGGTGGAACGCGTGGGCACGGTAGAGCTCTGCAATCTGCCGCAGGTGGCCTAGGTCATGATTGGCCCATTCGTTGAGGAGATGCGCCAGCGTAATCGTGCCAAGTTCGGAGTGGACGGCAGTGCGTGCTCCGGCAGAGGCGGGCAGACCCGTAAGCATCGCAAGAGTGGATCGGCGTGTACGCGTGAAATGCGCCAAGTGTTCACCCGCCGCGCCGCGGGAATAGTCTTCGCGGGCCTTAGCACCATCCAAATCGTATTTCGTGAGCGGGGGAGAATGTTCCGCCATAATGCGCAGGACGCGCTCGGCATAGACCTGCTCGAGGGCTGCGAGATGCGAAAGCACTTCCGAGATGGACCAGCGGTCGGGTTTGGGCTTCCAGTGAAGCAGTTCACCGGCCAAGTCGCCAAGCAGCGTTTCGAGGAGTTGCGGCGTCTTTCCCAAGAGAGAAATGGCCGGTTGAATATCGATGGCAGAGGCAGGTTGCATGCGGCACCTCCCGCAGACATGCTCAGTTTACTCGCAATATTCGGCGGACTGAAGAAGTAGCGCATAATGTTGCGTGCCCAATGGGTGAGGACGGAGATATGGGAAGAGTCGTGGCGCTGGTTGACGATTTGTTTTTTCAGATGAAGCTGGCGGAAACCGCCAAACAGCTCGGCGTGGAGGTGAAGGTAGCAACGAATAGCGACGCGCTCGCGGGCCTAATGGAAAGCGGGCCGAAACTGCTGATCGTGGACCTGAATGCGCGTGGCCAGCCTTTACAGGCAATCAAAAGAGTGCGGCAAACCAATAAAGACATTCGCGTGGTGGGATTTCTGTCGCACGTGCAAACGCAACTTGCGGCGCAAGCGCAGGCGGCAGGCTGCAGCGAGGTCCTACCGCGGTCGAGCTTCACGCAAAATCTTGCCGCGATATTAAGCGCTTCCAAGGACTGACCGAGAACCCGCCAATGGAATCTGTTCCGAATGAAATGACTAGCAACATAAAACGTTGGGAACGACTCATGATCGTGCTCTGCGGCTTCGCGCTCGCCGCCGCAAATTGTTTCGCGCAAGAACCCAGTTCGAAGCCACCGTCTGACGCAGGGAGCACGCCCACCGTAGCAGCCGCGCAAGGCGGGCCCGGCAGCACCCTGGGCAACGTCCTTGCCGCGGCCTGTTCCCAGGATCAAGTGGAATTCACTCGTTTTCTTACAGCTCGCAACCAGGAAGCTTATTCCCGCATGACGCCGGCCGCTCGCGTGGCGCTCCTGAAGCGCTTTGTGCTTCTCAATGAGCCCGGCAAAGCGGCCATTTCCGCGAATCCCTCCGGCCGGCCCATCGTGCGCTGCGAAACTCCGGGCGCGACCACGGAGACGCAGATCGGCGGCGCGGAAATCCACGACCACGTGGCGTTTTTGCCGCTGGAGATCCACGACGTCACGGACTCCACCGGTGCAACTGCGCGCCGCATCAACATGGGGCTGGTACGCGAAGACGGGGAATGGAAGGTGCTTTCTCTTGGGGTGCTTCTTCTGGACCTTCCGGCGCTTGAAACGGAGTGGGATGAAGCCGAAATCGAGGAAACCGAAAAAGACGCTCTCGCGTCTCTGAAGGCTATCGCTGCTGGCGTCGAATCCTATCGCAACAAATATTTGCATCTTCCGGAATTCTTGGCCAATCTCGCGGCGCCTACACGCGGCAAACCCGGCGCCGAGGCCGCCGAACTGCTAGATTCTGAGCTCGCGAATGGCGTGAAGAACGGCTACGTGTTCCGCTATGTGATTGTCGGAGCCAGCGACTTGGGCGCGCCCGCAAAATACGAATTATCGGGAACTCCCCTTCGCTACGGCCGAACGGGGCGGCGGTCATTCTTCCGCGATTCCAATGGCGTCGTGCACGCGGCGGACCATCACGGTGCGGTCGGCGGCGTGACGGATCCGAAAGTCGAGTAGCGCGCCTGAACATTTCACGCATAACCTGGTCTCCTTTGTGCTTCCACGCTCAAGGCGCTACTATCAGGCGACCCATTATGCTGCGCCAATTAAATATTCCTTTGTCTAGTCTGTTGCTGGCACTGTGCTTGCTCGTACCCGCCGGCAGCGCAGCCAATCCACAGAGCAACTACACGGAATCCCAGCTACCCGTGTTCGAATTGCACAGCGGGTTTTGGATCAATCTTCATCACACGTTGTATTACGAGGCGCGGCGGCGAAAAACACTCCTTTCGCGTGATGCGAGCGCCAGTAAGTCCGCCGCCCCAGGCGCCAAGAGTGTTCTGGCAGGAAAGGGCCTGACCGACACGGAACAAAGGGCCTGGGATGATGCTGTCGCTTTTTACATCCTCAATTATGCGGACAAAGACCTGCTTTTCACCACGGAACTGGTTCAGTTGAAAGACCAACTCGGTGACTTCGAGGATTGCGACGAGCTTTCCGGCCGCAAGCGCAAATTCTGCGATGCGGGCCTGCCAGCCAACCTGACGCAGGTCCTGGAAGCAGCCGCTCCTGTCTATCGCTCGCGGCTCTGGCTGGAGCACGATCAAGCCAACCGCCGCTGGATTCTGCAAGTGGCGCCGCTGGTCCGAGAACAGGGCGTGGGGCTGTCGGAACGTCTTGCCGACATTTACCAAACACGCTGGCCGCACGAGAAAATCCGCGTCGATGTGGTGGCCTATGCGAATTGGGCAGGCGCGTATACTACGGTCGACCCCCTGCGCGTCACGATCTCCAGCCTGGATCCCCGCAACGAGGGCCCGCAGGCGCTCGAAGTGCTTTTCCACGAGGGTTCGCACGGCATCGCGGAGCCGGTGCAAGCGGCCATCATCCGCGAGTGCCGGCAACGAGACAAACCCATTCCGCGAGACCTCTGGCATGCTTTGGTCTTCTACACCACCGGCGAAGTGATCCGCACGGTGCTGACCTCCGCGTCGCCAAATCGCGGCGACAAAAGGACCGGCGCTTCGGGAAATGGCTACAACACCTACGCTTTTCGCGAAGGTCTCTATCAGCGGGGCTGGAAGAACTATCTTGAACTTCTACAACGGTTTTGGCAGCCGTACCTCGACGGAAAAGCGACCTTCGACGACGCGATTGCGCGCATGGTGTCCTCCCTCTAGGAATCCGTCACCGGCTTCCGTGACCTTCGTCACAGCCAAGCCGGTTCGACTAGCGCTATTGGATAGCGAATAAGAGCGGCCTACGTGTGCCGAAAAGTTAGAGCCGGCCGTTCTTAATGAAAATGCTGACAGCCTGCCTTCAAATCGCCTTTCAGCTTCGCTCACCGCTTCCCCTCTTCGGCATAGAGGAGTCTTTGGTTCGCCCACGCTCAGCGAACAACGAGGAAAGGAGTTTCCGTAATGGATAAGAAGGTTCTAAGTGTAGTGGATCAGCACAATGGAGCGTCTTACGAACTACCGATCGAGAAGGGCGCGATTCGCGCTGCTGCCTTGAAGCAAGTGAAGTTCGGGCCCGTTAACCTCGGTCTACTGAGCTATGACCCGGCGTTCCTGAACACCGCCCGTGCCAGAGCTCCATCACCTTCATCGATGGGGAAAAAGGAATCCTCCGCTATCGCGGCTATCCTATCGAACAACTCGCGGAGAAGTGCACGTTCCTGGAAGTGGCCTATTTGATCCTTCACCGGGAGCTACCAACCGAACCGCAATTGAAAAACTTCATCGCCGACATCACCCATCACACCATGCTGCATGAAACCACCAAGAGGCTCCTGGAAGGTTTCCATCACAACGCCCACCCCATGGGCATGTTCATCAGCACGGTGGCGGCTCTTTCGACCATTTACCCGGACGCCCGCAATGTGCGTGATCCGGAAGTGCGAAAGCTGCAAATTCACAGGCTGATCGGCAAGGTACCGACCATCGCGGCCTACACCTACAGGAACAGTCTCGGCTATCGCTACGTTTATCCCGACAATGATCTTAGCTACACCGAAAACTTCATGAACATGCTGTGGAGGATGGTCGAGCCGAAATACCGGGCGAACCCGGTTTTGGCGCGTGCGCTGGACATTCTCTTCATCCTGCACGTGGACCACGAACAGAATTGCAGCGCCAATGTTATGCGCGCTGTGGGCAGCTCCGAGGCCGATCCATTCGTCTGGACCGCCGCAGCCGCCGCCGCGCTTTCCGGTCCGTTGCATGGAGGCGCCAACGAAGAAGTCCTGAAAATGCTCGATGCAATCGGTTCGCAGGATAACGTTCGGGCTTACGTTGACAGGATCAAGGCTGGGCACGGGAAACTCATGGGCTTCGGCCACCGCATCTACAAGGACTACGATCCTCGCGCCCGCATTATCGAGTGGGCCGCGAATCAAGTGTTCGTTGCTACGGGCAGAAACCCGAAACTGGATATCGCGCTGGAGCTGGAGAAGATTGCTCTGGAAGACGAGTATTTCATCAAGCGGAAACTCTATCCCAACGTCGATTTCTATTCGGGAATCATCTACCAGGCCCTCGGGTTTTCACCGGAAATGTTCACCGTTCTGTTCGCCATTCCGCGGACCGTGGGATCTCGCACGGTGGGAGGAAATGCTCCAAGATCCGCAACAGAAGATCGCACGCCTGCGCCAGATCTACACCGGGCATGACGCGCGGGATTTTGTGCCGATCGAAAAGCGCGGCTTGCACACGCCGGTTGCAAGCCGGTAACCAAGAACTTCCTGAAGAGGCAGCCGCGGAAACCCGTGGTTGTCCCTAAGCATCACCCCGGAGGTGTAGCAAGGGTGGGGCGTCTAGGCCAGGCACGAACTCCAGGTCGTCGGCGCTCCACCCGAACTTTGACGTAACTCTTTCGCTTCGTTCTTCAGGATGTGGCGTCCTTAATGTCTTCGCGCGCCCGCCGTTCCGCGGTTTTAGCCTCGGCCTTAGCGTCGGCATCGGGGTTAAGTACGCGAATCGCTTTCATCAAGGACAAGGCCTTATCTCTGGGCGGGGCCTCGCATGACTTTACGTCCCCGCTGGGACGGGCCGCGGTCATGTCCCATTTGAGGCAGTTGTATTTGATCTTCAGGTTGCGGCTGACGTGAAGCGCGGCAACGCAATCTTCCAGGCTCACGAATCCGCTGCATGCTTCTCGCAGCGCAGTTTTCGGCGGCAGCAGCGCTTGTAACTGCAGCGTCAGCTTCCGTTCCTCTTCTTTGTTGGCCGCAAGCTGCTCGTTGGCCGTCAACCGCGGGCTCCCCTTGAACCATTTGAGTGGATTGTAGGAGCGCGCGGCGGCTGCGGTAGCGCCAAGCAAAATGCTGATCCCCGCTGCTCCAATAGCCAGCCATTTGTTTTTCATCGTTGTCCTCACTGCGAGGGCGGGCCGTGGGCTGGCTTTAGTAGGCCACGGTGTGAGTAGCTCTTCGAGTGCTGGATAGTGCGGTACTCTCCGAATGCGTTACGTTGGCCTTCTGTTCAGGTTTTGGAGGGCAGGAGCCTGTCCCACAGTTGTCTTTTGTGATTAAGACTGGAGTTCGATTCCTCCGGTATTTCCTTGCGCATTTTTTGCTTCGGGGGAGAATGCACAAAAAACTGTTAATTCCTGAGTGACATTGTCGCGGTCGCGGGCAATATGCTACGCTTCTTCCGCTAGAGATTTTCCGGCCCCGCGTCACGCAAACCCCTGCGACGCGCGCTTATTTTTCCATACGTCCTCGGAAAGTGTTTCCCGGCAACAGGGCCGCTATCGGAGGACTGGGGCCTTGGAAGATGAATTCCAAACGGGGCGGCAATGGCATCTGCCCGTCTCTAAGCATTCGCAGCGGCAATGGCTCTGCAAGAAGCCGAGACTGCCTAAAGAGAAAAGAAGAGGAATCACCAGCCCATGCCTGGCCAACAAGCAGCTTCTGTCGAAATCAAATTGGCGCATTCGCCGGATTCCGACGATGCGTTCATGTTCTATGCCCTGGCCACACATAAGCTTTCCACGCCCGGTTACAAGTTCACGCACGCTCTCTTGGATATTCAATCGCTCAACGAAGCGGCACTCAGCGAAACGTATGACGTCACGGCCATTAGTATTGCCGCTTACCCCGGGCTTCGCGATAAGTATGTTTTGCTCGATTGCGGGGCCAGCTTTGGTGAAGGCTACGGCCCCATCGTCGTTTCTCCTAAAGCGGTGAAGCCCCAGGAACTCGCGGGCAAGCGCATAGGCGTTCCAGGCTTGAAAACTTCTGCATACCTCACGCTGAAACTTTTCGAGCCTAATTTTGAGCCCGTGGTCGTGCCTTTCGACAAGATTATCGATGCGGTTCAGAACAATCTTGTCGATGCCGGCCTGCTTATTCACGAAGGGCAGCTTTTCTTTCCGGAAAAGGGTTTGCACAAGGTGATCGATCTCGGCATTTGGTGGCAGGAACAAACCAGCCTTCCTCTTCCGTTGGGAGGTAATGCGCTCCGGCGGGCGCTGGGGCCGAAGCTGGGGCGCCAAATCGCAAAGACGATTCGCGACAGCGTTTCCTATGGGCTGGAGCACCGCGAAGAAGCATTGAATTACGCTATGCAATTCGCGCGCGAAATGGATACGGAACTGGCGGACCAGTTTGTGGGCATGTACGTCAACAAATGGACGCTCGGCTACGGTGAAAAGGGCCGGCAAGCCGTGAAGGAGCTGATCGTGCGCGGCACCCGGGCGGGTTTCCTCCCAGGACCTCCCACAGTGGAATTCCTCAGTGAAGACTAGTTCTTGCCAGCAGTCGTTGCTTTCATTGGCGTGAGATACAGATCCTGGTAGTCAAAGCTGAAATCCGCAAGCGGCGACACCGCCACCATCGTGAAGTGATCGATGGCGCCGTCCGGTTTCAAGGTAAAAGTGAGGAACGCATCTTCGATGGTGCGGTCCCGCCAATGTGCTTTGAAAGTGCCGTACTGCCAATGCTGCAGGTCCGCAATAGCTTTCGGGGTGTGGTCGAGAGTGAAGACCAGTTTGCCGCTTTCCATTCGAATCGTGACTGGGCCGTACCAGGGATCCGTATAAACGCCGGCGTATTTGTCGAGTGCCAAAGACGGCTTCGAGTCGGCCGCGCGGCCTGCCTCCTGCTTCTTCATGATTTCCGCTGCTGCCGCTTCTTCCTGGTCATCCGCGGCCTTGTGGGCGGCAATCCAGTCGCTTGGCGCAAGACCGAAATAAGAATCGAGAATGTGATAGAGAATGGAATCGAATGCTCCTGCTTGCTCAGCATTGGTCAGGATCACGACGCCAAGGTTTTCCTCGGGAACCAGCATGACGCGCGAGACCATGCCGGCAACACCGCCTGTGTGGGCCACCATTTTTCTGCCGTGGTAATCGGTTAGCCCCCAGCCAAGACCGTAGGCTGCGAACTTGGGCCTCTTCGCCGCCAAGGGAGAAGATCCCGCCCCAATAGGAAGGATGGTCTGCGCGCTCCACATTTCGCGCGATTGTCTTTCGCTGAAAATCCGCTCCTCCCGCCCCGGTATCTTCCCATGATTCAACTGCAACAAAACCCATTTTGCCATCTCAGCGACTGAGGAATTGATCGAGCCGGCAGGCCCGGCGTTATCCAGGTTCACGAATTCAATGGGCTGAAGCTTTCCGTCGACTTTCGAATGCGGCCAGGCGTAGTTATCGCCAGGCTTGAAATCGGCGTTGCTCAAATTCGTGGTGTTCATCCTCAGCGGGCAAAGAATCTTTTCGCGAACATACCCTTCCCAGGATTCCCCCGTGACGGCCGGAATGATCTGGCCCGCGGTCATATACAGCAAATTGTCGTAGGCAAAGCGGCTGCGAAAACTGGAGGCCGGCTTCATGAAGCGCAGCTTGCAGATAATCTCCGCGCGGGTGAATGTGGTGTGCGGCCAGAAGAGCAGGTCGCCTTCGCCCAGGCCCATTCCGCTCCGATGCGTCAACAGGTCCCGTATGGTCATTTCATGAGAGACATACGGGTCGTACATCTGGAATCCCGGGAGGCGCTCGTAAACCGGGTCATCCCAAGAGATCTTGCCTTCGTCAACCAGCGTTGCCAGCGCCGCTGAAGTAAACGCTTTCGTGTTCGAACCAATGGCCAACAGAGTGTTTTCATCTACAGGGGTGGATTCCCCTAATTTGCGAACGCCGTAGCCCTTAGCCATCACCACCTTTCCGTCTTTCACGATCGCCACGGACAGCCCCGGGACTTCAAAAACTTTCAGGACGCGCGTCACATAGGCGTCCAAATCCGCGGGCGGCGCGTTTTGCGCCAGAACGCGTGGGACGGAAACTAGGAACAACAGTGAAATCAAAAACCACGGCCGCAGGCTGAGTTTCATGATGTTCTCCTGGCTTCCGCTGGAAGCTTTCGAGAGATTAAAACACAATTTTGAGAAACTGGCGGATGGGGTGTTCCATTTGGAGGACGAGAGGTCGTTGCCACGGGGCGGAGCTCGCCTTGACGCTCCTCGGCGAATCCCTTAGTGTTTTTCCGGGATGATTTCCACACAGAAAGCAATTCTGCCTTCTTTCTTGGCCCTTGCGGGCGCTTTGTTTCTAGCACCGCGGGGAAGTTCGCAATCTGCACCCAAACCTGCTGCCCAGGCGGAAACTGTCCGGGCCTGGCCAAAGCAAGCGGTCCGCGCGCCGCACGGCATGGTAGTTAGCGACGAAGAACTCGGCTCGCAGGCTGGCATCGAAATTTTGAAGCGCGGCGGCAACGCGGTAGACGCAGCCGTCGCCACCGCATTCGCTCTCGCCGTCGTTGAGCCTGCCGCAGGCAACATCGGGGGCGGCGGCTTCATGCTCATCCGCCTGGCCGACGGCAAAACCACTTTTCTCGACTATCGCGAAACCGCTCCCGGCAAAGCGACGCGCGACATGTACATCGGCAAGGACGGCAAGCTCGACGAAGAAGCTTCTGTCATTGGCTATCGTTCGGTGGCTGTTCCCGGAACGGTTGCGGGCCTCGAATTGGTCTTGAAAACCTACGGCACGATGAAGCTGGAGGACGTCATGGCTCCAGCAATCCGTCTGGCGGAAGGAGGTTTCGCAATCGGCGAAAAATTGGCCGCGGCGTTGCAGGAAGAAAGCCCGGGCTTAGATGCTTTTGCGACGAGCAAGCGGATTTTTCTGAATAGCGGGCGGATGTTCAAGACTGGAGATACGCTGAAGCAGCCCGAGCTTGCGGCGACGCTCAAGCGCATCGCACAGAACGGCGCCGCAGAGTTTTATCGGGGCGAAACCGCGCACTTGCTTGCAGACGAGATGGCAAAAAATGGCGGCATCATTTCTTTGGACGATCTAGCCAGTTACAAGCCAAAGGTCCGCGAAGTGCTGCGCGCCAAATACGACAGCGGCGGCCATTCCTGGGAAGTATTGACGGCTCCTCCGCCCAGTTCTGGAGGCGTGGCGATCATCGAAGCCCTAAATATGCTGAAGGACGTGCCGCTGAAAGGCTGGGGCGACCCGCAAAGCGTGCACATGGTGGCCGAAACCATGCGCCGGGTATTTGCGGACCGCGCCGCGTACCTCGCCGACCCCGACCATTCCAAAATTCCGGTGGCCGGCCTGACGGATCCCTGCTACGCCAAGGAACGTGCGTCAACGATCGATCCCTTCAAAGCCTCTTCGAGCAAAACGGTTACGGCGGGCACTCCTCACGTTTGCGGCGCCGCCAGAAATTCTGAAACTACGCCGCATCTCGTTTCGAGCAAGGCAGAGGGGCGCCACACCACGCATTTCTCCGTGGTCGACGCCGCAGGAAACGCGGTCGCCAGCACGTACACATTGAACGACAGTTACGGTTCGCACGTAACTTGCGCCGCCGGGTTCCTGCTGAACGACGAAATGGACGACTTCACCACGCAGCCCGGCGCGCCGAATTCGCTTTACGAACTGATGCAGTCCGACGCCAACGCCATCGCCCCGGGACACCGCCCGCTTAGTTCAATGACCCCGACGATTCTCCTCCGTGATGGCAAACTCAGCTTCGTCACGGGCTCGCCCGGCGGACCAACGATCATCTCCGTCACCATGCTGAGCGTCATCAACTGGATGCGCCTCGGCATGGAGGCGCAGGCAGCCATTAATGCGCCACGCTTTCATCATCAATGGTTCCCCGACCGCATTCGCATGGAAGCAGAATTTCCCTTGAGCATGGAGCAAGCCCTGCGTGCTCGTGGGTACGAGGTGGAGCGAGGCTGGTATTACACTCCCAGCCTCGGCATCGAGGCCAGGTTGAGCAAGCACATGGGTTTGGTAAATGCCATCGGCATCGACGCGCAAACCGGGGAGCGCCTGGGAGCGGCCGACCCGCGCGATCAGGGCTCGGCGATCGGATATGGAGGGGGGAAGGATTCGGCACAGCAGCCTCGGAGCGCGCGAAAACCCTAGCAAAATAGCGGTAAACTTCTGGATGGGCTGTCCATCCGTAAAACCCAGGAACTAATGCAGAGACTACTTTCGACCTACTTGTTCGTGACGCACAAATTGACGCCGGAACTTCTCGGCCGGGTGGCCGGAGCGGGCTTCCAAGGCGTTGAGATTTTCTGCGCACGTAGCCATTTCGAGTACACCGTGAAGACGGAAGTCCGCGCCATGGCCAGCGCTCTGGAAGCGCACCATTTACAACTTGTGTCGCTTCACGCACCCAACCGGCGTGACATGAGCGCGATGCGTGAGAGCGGCACGCCGCTTTCCATCTGCGAAATCGAGCGGGTCCGCCGCATCGAAGCCATGGACGAACTAAAGCGCGTCATCGACGTCGCCGATGATTTGCCGTACGCGCGGCTCATCTTGCACATGGGTGCTTCTCGCGAAACCGCCGATCCGCGCAAACGCGATGCGGCATTCAGTTCCCTGGAGCACCTGATCCTGCACGCGCGGCACGCCGACGTTACGATTTCCGTGGAAAACACACAGAGTGAGATGGGGAACCCCGACTATCTGCGAGCGTTTGTGGATGAGACGCGGCTCAATGGCTTGCGCTTCAACTTCGATATCGGCCACGCGCATCTTGCCGAAATCCCCGAAGAAGAACGTCTGGAGAAAAGTTTTTCGCCGCTCCGCGAACTGGTTTCTTCCGTCCATCTCCACGACAACCACGGGGAAAAAGATGAGCACCTCCCGCCGTACGATGGCTCCATCGACTGGCCCGGTGCGATTAAATTGCTCAAGTCCACGCCACAAAACGGCGGTCTGCCGCTGGTGCTTGAATTGAAGGAAAAGACCGGCCCCGAAGCCCTCACCATGACCGAGCAACTCGTCGCCGCCCGCAAGTCGCTCGACCGCTTCGAGAAAGCCTGGACGTAAGCAATCTGTCAGCCTCTGCGACAGGCGGTCCCTTGTCCTTCTGTCCTCGAGGAACAACCCAACCCTACTCTGGTAGACTATTTGTTTACCTTGTGGCCGAGAATTGCACCATGACGACGACTACCATTGAGCAGGCGGGAAAACACGACGGGCAGGAAGTTACGCTCAAGGGCTGGCTATACAATCTCCGCGAGTCTGGCAAGCTGCTTTTCCCTATTTTTCGCGATGGAACGGGCATCATCCAAGGCGTTTGTTCGCTCAAGGAAAACCCCGAGGCGTTCGCGGCCCTCAAAGGCCTGACGCAGGAATCCAGCGTCTTCATCACAGGGAAGATTCGCGCGGAAAAGCGCGCTCCCGGCGGCTACGAAATCGGCGTCACGAAATTGCAAATCGTGCAAAGAGTGCCGGAATCCACGCCATTCCCTATCCAGCTCAAAGAACACGGCGTCGATTTTCTCCTGGACAACCGCCATCTCTGGATTCGCACGCCTCGCCAGGCTGCCATCCTCCGCATTCGCGCCGAAGCCATCCGCTCTGCGCGCGAATACATGGATAGCCAAGGCTACACACTCACTGACGCGCCGATGTTCACGCCCGCGGCCTGCGAAGGCACGTCCACGCTCTTTGAAGTGAATTACATCGACGACCAGAAAGCCTACCTCACGCAAAGCGGCCAGCTTTATGGCGAAGCCCTGGCCATGGCGCTGGGCAAAATCTATACGTTCGGCCCGACGTTTCGCGCCGAGAAATCCAAGACGCGCCGCCATCTCACCGAATTCTGGATGCTCGAACCGGAAGCGGCTTATGTCGAGCTAGACGAAGCCATGGCGCTTGGTGAAGGGCTTGTCAGCGCCATCGTGCAGGGCGTCCTGAAAAACAAATCGCGCGAATTGGAGACACTCAAGCGCGATGCGAAAAAACTGGAGTGCGTCAAGCCGCCGTTTCCGCGGATCAGCTACGAAGAAGCCGTTGCCGTGCTCAACAAAAATGGCAATCCCGCCAAGTTTGGCGACGATTTTGGCGGCGACGAGGAAACTATCATCTCCAGTTCCTTCGACCGACCGGTAATCGTGCACCGCTATCCCACCTCTCTAAAAGCTTTCTATATGCAGCCGGACCCGCAGCGGCCCGAGCTGGCACTCGCCTTTGACGTGCTTGCACCCGAGGGTTACGGCGAAATCATTGGCGGTAGCCAGCGCATCCACGATTACGACCTGCTCGTGAAGCGCCTCCGCGAGCACAAACTCCCGGAAGAGGCGTTCGAGTGGTATCTCGATCTGCGGCGCTACGGCAGCGTGCCGCATTCCGGCTTCGGCCTGGGTCTGGAACGCACCGTCGCGTGGATTTGCGGCACCGAACATATTCGCGAGGTTATCCCCTTCCCACGCATGATTTACCGCGTGTATCCTTAGTGCGGGTAGTTCGCGCCGCCGTGGCGCATCCAGCACGCATCGGCACCTGAAAAGGGAATGTTCCGGGCCTCGCGCGTTTTCTGCGCACTCCGTTCAGGTGCGCTTTCGCGGCTCCTCATCATACGGGACGGGTCACGGAACACGAGAGGCATATGGCGCAAAAAGTTCGCATCATCGGCGTCCCCATGGACCTCGGCCAAAGCCGTCGTGGCGTGGACATGGGCCCCTCGGCGCTGCGCGGCGCAGGTTTGCAAACTGCCATCAAGAAACTCGGCCACACCGTGGAAGACATCGGCAACCTCGAAGTGAAACAACCGGAAGAAATGCCCGTTGGCGAGAAGCGCGCCAAATATCTTCAGGAAATCGCGGAAACCTGCCAGGACATCTGCAAGACCGTCGATAAATGCCTGGCCGAGGGCTTTCTTCCGCTCGTTCTCGGCGGCGATCATTCCATCGCCGTCGGCGCGGCGGCCGGCGTAGCCTCCCATTTCCGACAGCAAAAAAAGGAAATCGGCTACCTCTGGCTCGACGCACACGGCGACATGAACACGCCGGAGTCTTCGCCTTCCGGAAACATTCACGGGATGCCGCTCGCGGCCATTATGGGCTACGGCGCGCCCGAGCTTGTGGAGATGGGTGGCTTCAAGCCCAAAGCCGAGCCCGGCAACATCGTCATCGTCGGCGCGCGCGACCTCGATGCTCAGGAGCGCAAGATCGTCAAGAAATCCGGCGTCCACGTCTTCACCATGCGCGATATCGATGAGCGCGGCATGCGCGACGTTATGTCCGAAGCGCTCAAGTACGCCATGGACGACACCGCGGGAGTCGCCGTTAGCCTGGACATGGACTTCGTCGATCCCACCGACGCTCCCGGTGTAGGCACGCCCGTGCGCGGCGGTGCCACCTACCGTGAGGCGCACCTCGCCATGGAAATGATTGCCGACACGGAGTCTATGGCTTCGATGGAAGTCGTGGAGATCAATCCGATCCTCGACGAGCACAACCGCACCGCGTTGCTCGGTGTCGAGTTGGTCCTCTCTGCTCTTGGACAGAAAATACTGTAATCAGTTCTCAGGCGGCCAGTCGTCCGTTCCAGATATTTGAGAGAGTGGAAGGCAAGCCTTTTTTGGGCGACTCTCTTTCTTCCTGAAAGTGAAAAAGTGAAGGCCGTAAACCGATGACTGAAGACTATCCTCCGTTGTCAATTCAGAACGCCATCGAAAACATCCATCACCACATCCTCGATTTTCCCTTATAACTGAAACCTGACGACTCGACGACTGTGAGAAATTGGACCTGTGACCCCTGAGAACAAGAAACGAATCCGGGTTGGCATTCTCTTTGGCGGCCGCTCCGGCGAACATGAAGTTTCTCTGGCTTCCGCTGCTTCCGTGATCCGCGGCCTGGACCCGGACAAATACGAAGCTGTGCCTATTGGCATCAGCAAGGAAGGCCACTGGCTCGTCGGCAGCGCCGCGCAAAAAATGCTGCCCGAAGTCCTGAAGGACGGGCAGCGCGTGATGATGACCGCAGACCCCACCGACGCCGCACTGATTCCGCTCGACCGCAGCGGCGGCGGCCAGCGCATCGACGTGGTCTTTCCTGTCATGCACGGCACCTACGGCGAAGACGGGACCATCCAGGGACTGCTCGACCTTGCAGGCTTGCCTTTCGTGGGAGCCGGCGTGCTTGGGTCAGCCATCGGCATGGACAAGGATGTCTCCAAGCGCCTGCTGCAAGTTGCCAAGATTCCTGTTGTGCCCTGGATTGCTGCGCAGCGTGCCGATTGGGAGCGTGATCCCCGGGAAATTCAGAAGACCCTCGAGAGAAAATTCCACTATCCCTTGTTCGTCAAACCGGCCACGCTCGGCTCCTCGGTAGGCATGACCAAGGTGCATTCGCGCGAGCAACTGGCGCCAGCTTTGAATCTCGCCGCGGAATTCGCGATGAAGATTCTGGTCGAGAAATGCATCGTCGGACGTGAAATCGAAGTCTCCGTCCTTGGCAACCACGATCCGAAAGCTTCGATTCCCGGCGAGATCGTGCCGCATCGCGAGTTCTACGATTACACGGCAAAATACCTGGAAGAAGGCTCGCAGATTCTGATTCCCGCGAAGCTCAAGCCCGCCCAGGTAAAAACCATTCAGGACTACGCCCTTGAGGCGTTCCGCGCGTTGGAACTCAATGGTATGGCCCGTGTCGACTTCTTCCTGGAAAAGAAAACTGGAAAAATTTATCTCAATGAAGTGAACACGATTCCCGGCTTCACTTCCATTAGCATGTACCCGAAAATGTGGGAAGCCAGCGGAATTCCCTTCCGCGAACTGATCGACAAGCTTATCGAACTTGCTCTCGAAATGCACCGCGAAAAAGCCCGCACCAAGTATGAAATCGAACTCCCTGAAGGTGCCGCCGGCGCCCTGGAAGCGTAGCTTCGTGCTGGTGGGCCTGCTTTGAGCCGCGCTGAGATGGTTGCGACTTGGCTCATTTTTGCTGTCGCTGGCTGTATCCAGTGGTTTTTTCTGATGCCTACGCTCGTTCGCTCCTGGCGCAATCGTCGGAGTAAAAGGGCGAAACCAAATTAGAACGCTCTTCCTTTTACTCGGATGCTTCGACTCTGCTACGATTTTATTGCTGCTCAAAGACACAGGGATCTTTCGAAACAAGTTGTACCTTTGAATCCGATGCTCGCGGGACAGGAGACAACTGAATGACGCTGCTGGACCCACCTCCCGTCACATCCCATAAATCACGAGCTATACCGTTCACCATCGCCGCGGTAACCATTGCCGCGATTGTCGTCCTTTATTTTGTCTTCCGTTACTATCCCGAAAAGAAAGCTGCGGAACGTTTCTTCAACGCCCTGGCCGCCGACAACATCGACCAGGCATACGAGCTCTGGAAGCCCGGCCCGAGCTATACGAAGAAGGATTTTCTAGCCGACTGGGGCCCCGAGGGGTATTACGGCCCGGTGAAGAGCTACGAAATCCTAAAGACTAGTTCCCCACACGGCGCCAACGCCGTCGATGTCCGCGTGGCGGTCAGTCCCTTCTCGCCCATGCCCGACGCTTCCGACCCCGAGAAAAGCCGAAAGACCAAAGTTGTCAGCGTTTGGGTCATCACGTCCGACAAGTCCCTCAGCTTCCCGCCGTAGTGCGACCGGGCGTGAACTAGCCGCGGATTTCCTCCAGCGCATACTCCAATTCCTTGGGCGAAACGCTGGCAGTGCCGAGCTTGCCCACGACCACCCCGGCAGCAATATTCGCGAGCATTGCCGCGTCCACAATCGAAGCTCCCGCGGCAGCGGCAAGCGCGAGCACACTCAAGACCGTGTCGCCAGCACCTGTCAAATCAAGAACCTGACGGCCCGTTGCTCCTGGCTCGATGCCCGGTTGGCCCACGCGAGCGTACGTCATCTCAAAGCCGGTCGCGGGAATGCGCACGTGCCCCTTCGAGGATTCCTCGAAAACGTTCATTCCCTTTTCCCCGCGTGTAATCACCACGGCCCCACACCCGAAGTGCGCCAGCAGCGCGTGGCCTGCCTCCTCAAAGGATTTTTCGTCCCCGAGAGATCGCGTCACGTAAAAACCTGCTTCCTTGGCGTTGCACACAATCGCCCGGGCACCGCGATAGGCATACAACCGTGACGTCTTGGGCTTCACGAACACCGGAACTTTCAACTGATGCGCCGCGCTCAGCACGCGATCCGCAAAATCATCGGTGATCAACCCTTTGTCGTAGTCGGAAAGCACCAGAGCGTCGAGCTGTTTAAGCGCGGCAAAAATCAATCGCAACAACTTTGCCTGCGTTTCCGCCCGCAGTGGCTCGCGTCGTTCATAATCTACTCGGGCCACCTGGTGATGCTTCGCGATGATACGGGTCTTCACCGTGGTCAGGCGTTTCGCTTCGGCGAGAACTCCTTTTTCGCCAACGTTCGCTTCCCGCAGACATCTTTGCACCGCTCGCCCCGCTTCCTCGCTCCCCAGCACGCCAAACGCTTCCACTTTTGCTCCGAGCGCCGCAATATTGGCCGCCACATTACCCGCCCCGCCCAGGCAATCATTTTGTCCGACAAGATCCACGATGGGCACGGGCGCTTCCGGTGAGATGCGTGAAGACGTGCCCCAAAGGTAGCGATCCAGCATCAGGTCGCCGAGGACACCGATCCGTTTCCTCCGCAGTCGCGGGAGCAGCCGTTTCAAGCGCGGCACGGAATGGACAAGAGAAGTGGGCATGCGGGCTGGATGAACGATCGTTACTAGCTCCGGTCTTGCTCCGCAATCGTAGCCTCTTCCGGCAGCATCACGGGAATCTCGTCGCGAATCGGATAGACGCGCCGGCAGGTGACGCACTTCAAACCGGATTCATCCGCGAGCAGTTCCACGCGCGTTTTGCACAGCGGGCAGACCAGGATGTCCAGCGCGAATTTCGGAATGGTCAAAATGGTCCTCCCAGGGATTCTTTTGCGATGCAACAAGTAGGCACTCTAGCAAACACCTTCGCTGGTCAGCAACTCGATGTTCTTTTTCGGATTTTCCTTCGAAGGCACGGGGCCTTCTTCATCTTTGACTTGCGGCAAGAGCATCCCTCGGCTTGACTACCACGAAAGCTCCTGCGTCAATTGGCTTGACCCCGATTCTCGCGCATCGTAGCGTTTCTTTAGGGCTTCCCGGAAACGGAGGCCACGCATGCATCACACTTTCCGAACCCTCTTCTGCGCTTTCCTGGCACTGACGTGGCCCGCTGCTGCCTCCTTTGGCCAATCTCAGGCCCCGTCTTCCCAGCAGTCCACGCCCGCGGGACAATCTTCCTCCCAAAACTCGCCTCCTCAAGCGCCATCGCAAACCCAGAGACCCAATCAGGACAAGCAAGACGCTGTGGCCGAAGCCGCTCGCAAGGCAAAGGAGAAGAAGGCGCCAGCCGCAAAACGCAAAGTTTTCACGGAAGACGACCTTTCGGGAATGACCGGTGGTGTTTCCGTCGTCGGCACGGAGAACACAAAGCGTCCCGGCGCCACTCCCGCCGGGAATGCGAACGCGGAGGATGCCACGAACGGCGAAAAATACTGGCGTGGCAAAGCCCAGCCAATTTTGGAGAAGATCACCAGCATCGATCAGCGGATTGCTCAGCTCAAGGAAGACATCAAGAAGTATGGGGTTGGCGGCATCGATGTCACCACCGGAATGAAGGAGGGCGTCGCCTACGTCGAAGACCGCAACGGCCAGATCGCGAAGCTGGAAAAGAGGAAAGCGAATTTGCAAAAGCAGTTGGAGGATCTGGAAGAAGAAGGCCGCAAGGCCGGCGCCGAGCCCGCGTGGTTTCGCTAATCGCGCAGCCGTGCGGCGCTGGATTCTCTCGACGGAACTCTCTTGAAACTAACTGTCTCAAACGCCTTTCAATAGCTTCCGGACAAAGTGGGTACGTGCCCTCGTGTTGTCCTCCGACCCAGCAAGCCTTTGTGCAATACAGCACGCCAACACCAAAACTGGTCCTCGGACCAGTAGTCTTTCGCGACCCTCCCTCCCTACACTAGCAGCGAGAGCTCGAATCCCTCCCTATGGGAGAACTACTGTGTACTGCGATCGCTGTGGACTGAATTTTCTGCCCAAACAGTCCGTGTGCACTCGCTGCAAGAAAGTGCCCACGCGGTACTGGTTTCAACTCATGAGTTTGGTTACCATTTTGGTGGCGGTCCTCTGCAACACGGTGCTCGGATTGTTCTTGTTACCCCGGCTGGCCCAAGGCCATCACGGCCGGTTCTTGTTTCGCGGATGGTATTGGTTCAACCAGCAAGCCGCCCTTTACGGCTGGGTGCCCCTCGCTTTAGGCCTTCTTGCCTGGGACTATTTCATTTGGAAGGAAGCGAGGCCCAAGCTCAAGGGCTGGTTTACGCGCAAGCTGCTCACCTTTTCGCTGGCCGCGGGCGTAGCTCCCATGATTCCCTGGTGGATTCCTGCCGGGCAGCCTCCTGGTCAGTTCCTGTCCATGATCGGCAAGTATCAGGGCCTGCCGGCGATGCTGGCTTGGGGCGTGGTTCTGTTTGTCACCATTATCTTGTGCATCGACCCCGAATCCCGCGACTACCTGCTTGGCCACGGACGAACCCTGAGCATGATCAGCACCGGGATGCTCGTCGTAGTCCTTGCCATGACGCTGATTGGCTGGTCGCTCACCTACTGAGCCCCTAACCGGCGAAATGCTTACTGGTCGTCGGGACAGGATACTCGCAGGAGACACCTTTTCCGCGGAATCCTTGCTGACAGAGGGGCGTCCGCGCTCCAATGGAGTCACGGAGTTACCATGAAAAACCTAAAGACCCAGTTCCTTCTGGTTGCCCTGGCAATTGCCTGGTTCGCAGCGACCTCCTCCGCGCAGCAGCAACGCATCTTCGATTGGCTGCCCGCCAACGACGAAACCGTGCGCCTCGATCCCGCGAACTATCACACGGGCAGGACTTACCACCCGAACGCGGTCGGACAACGCAATCACGTCGATATCAAGGCGCAGAAGCCGGTCACCATCTTCATGACGCCGGAAGCGGATTGGAACCAAGCTTTACAGCATCCCGAAACCATCGGTAACCTGCGCCAGGTTTGCCTGCGGGAGCACGTCGTGGACACGACGTATGTTTGCGAACTGCCGGTCGAGCCAATGACGCTGATCATTCGCGACGAACGCTTCAGCCCGGAGACTCCTGTCTTTGCCGGACTCGGTGCGGTGCTAAACACCATCGATGCCACGCAAAACAATACCGCTCACGCCGTCAGCACGGGAATCGCCGCGGTGCTGAATAGCGCGCGCCAGAGTTCCTCGTCTCGTACCTTCAAAGATCCCAACGACGTACACATCCAGTACTACCGCTGGGATTGCGCCCAGAATTGCATCCAACCCGAGTTTCGATGGATGGAGCAGGTCAAAGAGAAATACCAGCTAACGTCGTTCCTCAAGGTTTACGGCGGCTTTCAACCGGATCATGACGGCGAGCAGGTCAGCATCAAAATCAAGTCCCCGGTGCCCATGGTCGTAGCCATGCTACCATCGCAAATCGCCGATCAGTTGCATTCGCAACCGGACGCGCTGGAGACCGCCCTTCAGAAAAACTCCTGTCAGCAGCGTGGCGTGCAATCCCTGCAGTTCGAGTGCACCTTCAATTTAGCTGATGGCCCGCAGTCGCTTATCGTTGCACCCGAGGCCGGCGAAAAAGTGCCTCATAAGAAAGCCGAAATTGAGATGCTGGCCTGGCGCTGCGTCGAGAATTGCCAGCTGCTGCAAACTGCCAAGGAATAAAGCATGGTAATTGCGGGAATGCAGCGCGGCACTAGCTCCCTTTGGCGCAGGGCGAAATTTATCTGTGGCTTGGCAGCAAATCCCAGATTCCCGTATCCTCCGTGCCAAGCACCCAAGAAGCGAAGCCCCGCAGTCCGCGACCTTTCACCAGCGCGTAGCGCTCCTTGAACGTGCGCGCATCGGTGTAGAAAATCCACTCCCGCTCGTCATCTCGGTAAAAATACAACCACGCCGTCCGGTCCCCGGGATCCCATTCCAGATGCCCGCCGTAGGCCTTGGCCAAGTCCAGCGCGTCGTCCGTGGAAATATAGTCGGCGGTGGGGTTGGGCTTGTCGCCGCTCTTATCCGGAGGCTTGACGGGCGTCCCTGAGAACCAGTGATAGCCATACAAAGGAATTCCAAGGGCCAGCTTCTGCGGAGGCACGACTTTAAGAGCATGGTCGAGATTCTCGACCGTCCAGTTCCATCCGGCAACCGGGCCGGGCACAGTCCACACAGTGTGCTGGTCGTAGGTCATCAGACAAAGAAAATCCACGGCCTCCGCTATGGCTTTAAGGTCGTAAGCGCCCCGCCAATTTTGGTAGATCCAGGCAGAGAACCCGGTTTCCCCTGGATGTCCCGGCGCGTTGGGGATCGTCGCGATGGAAAGCTGGAGATTTTCCTTGTGAAACCCGATCGCCGTTTCGCGCACAAAATCAGAGAGTGCGTCGCGGTCGGTCCAGCTGACGTTTTCGAGGTCCAGCTGGAAGCCGATGTAGCCATTCTCTTTGCTCGCGCGGATCAAGGCCGCAATGGCCTGCTGCCGCGCTTGAGCATTCGCGAAAAACTTGTGAACTTCTTCCTGTGCGAATCCGCCGTTCACAACCAGGGGCATTACAGGAACGTGGTGCTCGCGCGCAATTTCCAACACCTGTGGGTTTGGCCCGCCGGAAACCAAGCCGCTCGAGTCCACGGAATACCAGTTGGGAGAGAGTATGTCGACTTTATCCGCATGCGCCAGGAACGACCGTATGGACTTGGGCTCCCGCGTCATGTAGAAAATGGACTTGGGCTGCTGGGCGCGAGCGGTCACTACGGCAAAGAAAAATGTCGCGACGATGGCCAGGAATACTTGTATTTGCTTCATGGGCGCAGTCTAGCGACTCCAAGCCACCAATCGCAACATGGCAATACATCGCCGCGGGTCCATGGGGGCTTGGCGTCAGCGCTATCAGCGGCGGATCGCCCAGGCCATGCCATCGGGCCCCTTCCCCGTGGGAATGCGCGCACTGACTTCCAGCGCCTTCAAATCCAGCACCGCGACGGTATTCTCCCCCGCAACGGCAACATACGCCCGCGATCCATCGGGAAGGATCAAAATGCCTTCCGGCTGGCGCCCAAGATTGAACCGCTTGATTTCTTTCCGCGAGCTGGCGTCAAGAACCAGCACCTCATTGCCTGCCAAGTCAGAAACAAGCACGATCTTCCCATCGGGGGTGAACTTAAGACGATTCGAGCGTTTTGTCCGCACGTCCAGCGTCTGCACAACTTTCTTCGCCGCAATGTCAATAATCGAGATGCTTCCGTCACCGGAATTCGCGGCCCAGTATTCGCGCCCATCGGGCGAAATGTCTCCTCCTTCCGGTCCTTTTCCGACAGCGATGTTTGTTGCGCCCCAACCAGTCGAGGTGGAGTCGCGCTGCAGCAGCGTGATGCAAGCGGATCCAATGTTCGATGTGAAGAGTTGTGAGTGGTCTTTTGAGAAGACCAGCATATGCGTGCCGTTCTGGCCGATGCCCAGAAGCCAGTCGATCTCATTCGCCGCAGGATCGTAGCGCGCGACCAGCCGGTTTTGCTCCGCGGTGAACCACACTTTGCCATCGGCAAATGTGATTCCGTGCGGCCGCCGCAGAGCGCCAAGATCGACGCGGCGCAACTCCTTTTGCGCCACCAAATCCATCACCGAGATTGCGTTGCCGGGAGTGCGCGCGCCGTAGTTGGCGACGAACGCCAGTTTGCCGTCCTCGGAGGCGGTAATTTCGTGCGGCCCTTCACCGGTAGGTATGCGTGCGACCGTTTTCGAGTTTGCCGGATCGATGATGGAAAGCATGTTGTCTTCCTTGTCGAGAACCAGCAGCGCCGGCGAAGGCGTCTGCGCAACGGCATTTAGGCATACAAAAAAGCAAAGGCCAAAAATGCCACGCTTGGTGTTTCTCGTGAAAAAGACAGAATTCATGTGGACCTCCCTCAAGCAACTCAGGGCATGCATATTCTCAGAGCTACTCCCCGCGCAACGGCGCGGTCGCAAGGCATGCACGGGAAAGAGATTGAAAGCCTATCTGGAAAGCAATGCCGAATCCAACCAAAAACTACTCGAGCCGCCACGGCGACCGCTCGGGCCATTGCCGGAGCGCTTCGAGCGCCCAAGCCGTCGACTGATCCGTGTGGCACAAGGTGCAGGGATTCGGAATCTGGCATTTGTGTGTGCGCATACTTTGACGTCCCCGAGCGTGGTCTCAATCTTCGGCATGTGGCATGCCACGCACTGGCTTCCCGTCGAATCTTTCTTGTGGTGCGTGTGCTCCTCGAGCGTCGCTGTGCGCG